>ENA-OQAZ01000064-OQAZ01000064.1-human-gut-metagenome-genome-assembly--contig:-NODE-64-length-49379-cov-7.995919_pt1 | contig 49379 bp, 46 predicted proteins | sample MGYA00242737_ERZ504531 | MGnify/ENA primary metagenome ERZ504531 (study PRJEB26092, sample SAMD00036244) | human gut metagenome | host: Homo sapiens | study: EMG produced TPA metagenomics assembly of... | reverse complement strand
AAAGATGAGGAAGTATTTCGTTTTTTATCGTATCTTTGTCCAATACAGCGTACATAGGTTGTTTATTATGAATGAGTTTGGTCACCCATAATATAATGAATAATTCTATTTGTACGCTGTTTGACAATATTTTAATTGATATACATAAGTTTAAATCACTTCTATATTTAAACACAACAGATTTACTTTATACATTCTTTAAATATCACAGATTCTACTAGAGTTTATAGTGAATACTATATTTCGCACGATTTCTTCCCACCAATCAAAGCCTATCTATAAAGAAAAACTTATATTTGCATTATCTGAATCACACAATCATAGAACCATGAGCAAGATTTATCCGGTAGGCATACAAAGTTTTGAAGAGATACGTAAAAATCATTACTGCTATGTAGACAAAACTGAATTAATTTACCAGCTGGCAAACAGTGGTAAATATTATTTTCTGAGCCGTCCCAGACGATTCGGAAAAAGCCTGCTCATCTCCACGCTTGAAGCCTATTTCTCCGGTAAAAAAGAACTGTTTCAGGGTCTTGCCATGGAACAACTGGAAAAAGAATGGACAGCATATCCAGTGCTGCATCTTGACCTGAATGCACGACGATACGAGAATGAAGCCTCTCTTTATGCTATACTTAACCAACATCTGGAAAGTTGGGAAGCAATCTATGGAGACGAAAAAAAAGATCGGGCTCCAGAAGAACGTTTTGCCTACCTGATAGAAAAAATCAGCCGTACCACTAGCAAAAATGTAGTCGTATTAGTGGACGAATACGATAAACCGATGTTACAGGCCATCGGTAACGAAACTCTTCTTTGCAACTATCGCAACACCCTGAAGGCTTTCTACGGGGTATTGAAAACCTGCGACAAATATCTTCGGTTTGCTCTTCTGACAGGCGTAACCAAATTCAGTAAAGTAAGCGTATTCAGCGACCTGAATAACCTGGAAGACATTTCTCTACAGGCTATGTATAACAATTTGTGTGGAATCACAGAAAAGGAGTTATCAGAAGTATTTGCAGAGGACATCCAGTTATTGGCCGACAATAACACACAAACTTATGCTGAAACTTGTCACCAATTGAAAGAATGGTATGACGGATATCATTTTGCATACCGCTCGGAAGACATCTATAATCCTTTCAGTCTGCTCAATGCTATGAAAAGCCGTGAATTTGGAAGCTATTGGTTTGAGACCGGTACGCCGACTTTCCTCGTAGAATTAATAAAGCATAGTAAATATAATTTGCAGCGGCTTACCGAAGAAATAGCAACTGCCGATTCATTGGGCAGTATTGACACAATGGAAACTAATCCCGTACCCATCCTCTACCAAAGCGGATACCTTACGATTAAAGGGTATGACAAAGAATTTAAAGTATATAAACTGGGATTCCCCAACAAAGAAGTGGCAGAAGGGTTTACACGCTTCTTACTTCCCTGCTATGCATATATGCCTTCCGGCAATCCCTCTTTTGAATTAATGTGTTTTGTAAAAGAGGTACGGGACGGCAAAATAGATGCATTTATGAAACGCCTGCAAAGCTTCTTTACAGACACTCCTTATGAATTAATACGCGATCTGGAATTACATTATCAGACGTATTGTTCATTATATTCAAACTGTTAGGCTTTTATACCCAGCAGAATACCATACCTCAGAAGGACGCATTGATCTGATAGTAAAAACAGCGCAGTATATTTACGTTATGGAGTTCAAACTGGACGGAAGTGCGGAAGAAGCCCTGAAACAAATCAATGACAAACAATATGCACTGCCTTTTGCCACGGATACGAGAAAAGTCTACAAACTGGGAGTAAACTTCAGCCATCGTACACGCAACATTGAAAAATGGGTGGTGGAAGAAGCCCATTCATAGCTTCTCCCCATCCTTAAACTCTTCCCACTTCCTGACCACCGTATCAATGGAAATATCCAGCAATTTCATCTGACTGAACAATTCCGGCAGATTTTCTGTCATAAACTTCAGCTTCGGGTCTGTTTTATCTTCTCCAGGGCATCAACAGTCACAAAATACCCCAGCTCGCCGGGTGTAGATAATCCCCCACTGCAACAGCAGGTCGTAAGTCTTCACTACAGTATTGGTGTTGACTTCGAACATAACGGCCTGTTCCCGCACACTGGGTATGCGGTCATCTGAATGATACTTTCCTGCCAGTATCTCGTCGCAGATTCGTTCTGCCATCTGCAAATAAATAGCTCGGTCTTGCTTGAAATCTACCATCTTACTATCTAAACTCCAACTTTCTAAAACCTTTATAGGCCATAACAACAGCTACTATGCTCCAAACCACGGAAACGATCGACCATGTGTATTTAATAATACTTTTAGGAGCACCTAATCCATACATACACAATACCGGCAACACATAAGACAAAACACATAAAACAACTATCAGCCAGAACCGGGTTTTGCTGTATTGTTTCCTCAACATAACCACCAAAGTCCACAGGGCTACATAAAAAGCAATCACCACCTGCAGCATAAGTTGCTTAAGTCCATAGCCTCCTCCCAAAAAGAGAAGAACCGGTCCGTTCGTTTCCTCTGTAAAAAGCAATGGAATAGCCAGTTGCATAAAGATATTCGATAATATCGCACATCCCAACAACATCACCGTACCTATCAAAAAAGTACTGAAAAACAAACTTACATATTTTTCTGCCAATGTGACCGGAAGCATGAACTTATTTATCAGACCTCTGTCATTCCGCATATCTTCCACCAGGCTCCAGAACGTAAAATAATAAGATAGGAGTATCAGCAATTGCTCTATGAGTGACAAGCATTCTTTCAAACTATCTCCTGACACCAAGGCACAAAACACACAGATACTAAAAGAGCGTAAAAACAAAAGCTGGATAAAGGCTTTCTTTTTTCCATAGCCAAACATTTCCTTTAACTGAAACTGACTAAACTTCCACATTTCTTTCATTGCAAAACTTTTCATATCCTTCCTCCTCCCTTGATTAATGCATTAAACAGCAGTTCCAAAGATACTTCCGTATCCATGTTTTCCTGCTTATGAGTGATTACATGGTAACCTTCGGTACAAGCTTCTGCATATAGCACTCCTTCTTCATTACTTTGGATTCCGAACGAATACCGACTAGCGATTTCCTCCAAAGAAGCCGCATACACAGGAGCATCCTTTCTTAACACAATCACATCGGTCAACAGATTTTCAATGTCCTGCACAATGTGTGTAGACAAAACCACTATCTGATCTTCACGAACATGCTTCATCAGCAGCTTACGAAACATCTTTCGTGCCGGAATATCCATTCCATTGGCAGCCTCATCCAACAATACGATTTTAGTTCCAAGCGACAGGGCGATGCTGAATGCCACTTTATGCTTCTCTCCTAACGATAATTGGTTCAAATTCTTAATATCCCGCTGTATTTCAAAATTGACCAGACAATCATTCAGCACCTCTTTACGAAATTCGGGATAGAATTCGGAATAAATAGCGAGGAACTGCTCCAAGCTCATATTCGGAAAGATAAAATCAGCCGGTAGCATGAATACCTTCTGCAAAGTCTCCACATCCCTCTCCCTGAGATTACGACCGTCTACATAAATCTCACCGCCGTGAGCAAAAAGCTTACCAGCAATCAGTTTCAATAGTGTGGTCTTGCCTGAGCCGTTCATCCCCAACAGGCCATAAAATCGCCCTTCTTCCATACGAAGATTCAAGTTATCCAATACATTCTTATCGGACTGATACCCAAATGACACACCGCTTAATTCTACCATAACCTTACAAAGTAAAAATTGTTATACTGTACCATCAAAGTGGTACAGCAAAAATAACTTTTTTTCTTGAACAAACAAATGATTTTACGGAAATTATAATGCAATATCCAACAAACCTCAGCACACTTTCTACGCTTCCATTCCGTGAACCCTACGTTCCCGATGCGGAACCGTACGTTTCGCATAAGGAAAACATATGGTTCCGCGCTGAGAAACGTAAAAGACTTCTTTCCCTCCGAAAGTATTCGCTTTGATAATTCCAGCTATTTTTCGTAACTTCGCATGTTCATCTAACAAGAAAAGATACATGTCAGAAAATGATTTTATTACCATAAAGGGTGCCCGGGTGAATAACCTGAAAAACATCGACGTACGTATTCCACGCAACAAGCTGGTAGTCATTACCGGACTGTCGGGCTCGGGAAAGTCGTCGCTGGCATTCGATACGCTGTATGCCGAAGGGCAAAGACGCTATGTAGAAAGTCTGTCTTCTTACGCCCGCCAGTTTCTCGGACGTATGAGCAAACCGGAATGTGACTTTATCAAAGGGATTCCACCTGCTATCGCCATTGAACAGAAGGTGACAAGCCGCAACCCGCGTTCTACCGTAGGTACCTCAACGGAGATTTATGAGTACCTGCGCCTGCTTTTCGCACGGGTGGGAAAAACGCATTCTCCCGTAAGCGGACAACTGGTGAAGAAGGACAGTGTGGAAGACATCGTGAACTGCATGCTGTCTTACCCGAAAGGCACACGCTATACCGTACTGACGCCTATCCTTCCCCGTGACGGAAGAAGTGTGGCAGAACAGCTGGACATGGATATGAAGCAGGGCTTTACCCGACTGGAAGTGGACGGCGAAATGGTACGCATTGAGGATTATACCTACAATGAGAACGATAAGGTGTATCTGTTAGTGGACCGCATGAGCTGCGATGACAGCAAGGATGCCATCAGCCGACTGACGGATTCTGCCGAGACGGCCATGTACGAAGGCGACGGCACGTGTATGCTTCGTTTCTATTTGTCGGATGACACCCGCCTGCATGTATTCAGCACGAAGTTTGAAGCCGACGGTATCAAGTTTGAAGAACCAAACGACCAGATGTTCTCATTCAACTCTCCGCTGGGAGCCTGCCCTACGTGCGAAGGCTTCGGAAAGATTATCGGTATCGATGAACACCTGGTGGTGCCCAACCGTGCGCTGAGCGTGTACGATGGTGCCGTGCTTTGCTGGAGAGGTGAGAAAATGGGAGAATGGCTGAATGAGTTCCTTCGGGAAGCTCCGGCTCATGATTTCCCCATCTTTGCTCCCTATTATGAGCTGACACAGGAACAGAAAGATTACCTCTGGCACGGACCAAGGGAGAAGGTCTGCATCGACTCTTTCTTCAAGATGCTGGAGGAAAACCAATATAAGATACAGTATCGCGTGATGCTGGCCCGCTACCGGGGAAAAACGACTTGCCCTACCTGTCACGGAAGCCGACTGAAAAAGGAGGCCAGCTACGTACGAGTGGGTGGAAAGAACATCTCGGAACTGGTGGAAATGCCGATTACCCAGTTGCAGGAGTTTTTCCGTACACTCACACTGGATGAGCACGACACCCTCGTGGCACAACGTCTGCTGAGTGAAATCAAGAACCGCCTGACATTCCTGTCGGATGTAGGTCTGGGTTACCTGACGCTGAACCGGTTGAGCAACTCGCTTTCGGGGGGTGAAAGTCAGCGAATCAACCTGGCTACCTCGTTAGGAAGCAGCCTGGTAGCTCATTGTATATTCTTGACGAACCAAGTATCGGTCTACATAGCCGTGACACGACCCGCCTTATCAAGGTGCTGCGCCAGTTACAGCAATTAGGAAACACGGTAGTAGTAGTGGAACACGACGAAGAAATCATCCGTGCAGCCGACTACATCATCGACATCGGCCCGAAAGCCGGACGACTGGGCGGACAAGTGGTGTATGAGGGCGACATGAAAGACTTACAGAAGGGAAGCGACAGCTATACCGTGAAATACCTGTTAGGAGAAGAGACCATCGACCTGCCAGCCAGCCATCGTCCGTGGAACAATTTCATCGAAATCAAGGGAGCACGCGAGAATAACCTGAAAGGTATCGACGTGCGCTTCCCACTTAACGTGATGACGGTAGTGACGGGGGTCAGCGGTTCCGGAAAGAGTACGCTGGTACGCGACATTTTCTACAAGGCTCTGAAGCGGGAATACAGTGAATCGAGTGAACGTCCGGGCGAATTCATCTCATTGGAAGGAGACATCCGTCAGGTGAATGACATCGAGTTTGTAGACCAGAACCCTATCGGAAAGTCTTCCCGAAGTAATCCGGTGACTTATGTCAAGGCCTATGATGAAATCCGGAAACTGTTTGCCGACCAACCGCTAGCCAAGCAGATGGGATACAGTGCAGGCTATTTCTCATTCAACACGGAAGGCGGGCGTTGCGAAGAATGCAAGGGAGAAGGTACGGTAACGGTAGAAATGCAGTTCATGGCCGACCTGGTGTTGGAATGTGAGTCGTGCCACGGCAAGCGCTTCAAGAACGACACGCTGGAAGTGAAGTTTGAAGGAAAAAACATTTACGACATACTGGAAATGACGGTCAACCAGGCCATCGAGTTCTTTACGGAACACAACCAGAAGAAGATTGTCAAGAAGTTGCGCCCGCTACAGGATGTGGGACTGGGTTATATCAAGCTGGGACAGTCTTCGTCTACCTCTCGGGAGGAGAAAACCAGCGCGTGAAACTGGCGTACTTCCTCAGCATCGAAAAGGCGCAGCCTACCATCTTCGTGTTCGACGAACCGACCACAGGCTTGCATTTCCATGACATAAAGAAACTGCTGGAGCTTTCGACGCCCTCATCAGTCGTGGACATACGCTGGTCATCATCGAACACAACATGGATGTCATCAAATGCGCCGACCATGTGATTGACCTCGGTCCGGAAGGTGGCGACATGGGGGGGAATCTCGTGGCAGTCGGCACACCGGAAGAAGTGGCCAAATGTGCGGTTTCCTACACAGGACAATACCTGACAGAAAAACTCAATCAGTAATCTTAACGAACAGACACATGATTCAAACTCTTGAAACCCTATACAGCCAGTTCACCGGCCATGCTCCGAAAAGCGTGGAAGCATTGCCGGGAGCCGGTTCCAATAGAAGCTACTACCGCCTGAAGGGTACTCCGACTCTTATCGGGGTATGCGGTACTTCACGCGAAGAAAACGAGGCCTTCATCTACCTGTCACGCCATTTTCAGGCACAGCATCTTCCAGTACCGGCAGTGCATGCCGTTTCCAACGACGGGCTCTGTTACCTGCAGGATGATTTAGGAACAGATTCCCTGTTTCAGCTTATCGCACACGGAAGAGAAACCGGAGAGTTTGGCTCAACGGAAAAGGACTTGCTGAAAAAAGTCATCCGGTTACTGCCCCGTATACAGTTTGAAGGGGCACAAGGACTAGATTTCGGGAAATGCTATCCGGCGGTAGAGTTCAATCACAGAAGCATTCTGTGGGACTTGAACTACTTTAAATACTGTTTTCTGAAAGCTACGGGAGTGGAATTCAGAGAAGATTTGTTAGAAGACGATTTCGAAACCCTTTGCCAGACACTGATAGAGAGCATGGAACCCCAACCGGTATTCATGTATCGTGACTTCCAGAGCCGTAATATCATGGTGAAGGACGGAGAGCCTTACCTGATTGACTTCCAGGGAGGACGGAAAGGACCACTGTATTATGACGTGGCTTCTTTCCTCTGGCAAGCCAAGGCCAACTATCCGGACAGCCTGCGCCAGGAACTGATTGACGAGTACTTGGAAGCCCTACGCCCCTACAAACAGATAGAAAAGGAAGTGTTCCTGTCCCGTCTACGTCATGTCGTATTGTTCCGCACGCTACAAGTACTGGGAGCTTACGGCTTCCGCGGCTACTTCGAGAAAAAGACTCATTTCATCGAAAGCATTCCTTTCGCTATTGAGAATCTGCGCCAGTTATTGCAGGAGGGTTTTCCGGAATATCCTTATCTCTGCGAGGTATTACAGCGCATGACAGAACTGAAGCAATTTGCCGCTGTACGCAACCGCCGTAACCTGACGGTCACAGTGATGAGTTTCTCTTACCGGAAAGGGATTCCGGAAGATGAAAGCGGAAATGGTGGAGGATACGTGTTTGACTGCCGCGCCGTACACAACCCCGGACGCTACGAACAGTACAAATCGCTTACAGGACTGGACGCACCGGTCATCGAATTTTTAGAGAAGGACGGAGAGATTACAGAATTCCTTCGTCATACCGACGCTCTGGTGGATGCCCACGTGCAGCGTTTCCTGGAACGTGGATTCTCGCACCTGATGATTTGCTTCGGATGCACCGGAGGACAGCACCGCTCCGTGTACTCTGCTCAGCACACAGCAATGCACTTGCATGAAAAATTTAAAATTAATGTACACCTGATTCATCGGGAACAACAAATAGACCAATTACTGAAAGCCAAATGAAAGCCATGATATTTGCTGCCGGACTGGGTACCCGGCTCAAACCGCTGACTGACCACATGCCCAAGGCCTTAGTTCCGGTGGCCGGACGTCCCATGCTGGAACATGTGATTCTCAAACTGAAAGAAGCAGGATTTACCGAACTGGTCATCAACATTCACCATTTCGGAGAACAGATTATCGATTTTCTGAAAGCTAACCAGAATTTTGGACTGACCATTCATATCAGCGATGAACGTGACAGATTGCTCGATACAGGAGGCGGTATCAAAAAGGCGGCAACCTTCTTTACAGGAACGGAACCGTTTTTGGTACACAATGTGGACATCCTGTCGAATGCCGACCTGAAAGAGGTCTATGATTTTCATCGGAAAAGTCAGAATCTGGCTACACTGCTGGTCAGCCCGCGCAAGACCTCGCGCCACCTGTTGTTCGATACGGATAACCGTCTGCAAGGCTGGATTCATAAAGACACGTTGCAAACCAAGCCGGAAGGTTTTGTGTACGAACCGGGCCAATACCGCGAATATGCGTTCAGCGGCATCCATGTAATTTCACCGGAACTGTTTCATTACATGGAGGGAGAGGCATGGAAGGGCAAATTTCCCATCATGGATTTTTATCTGCACACCTGCCGGCAACTCCAGCTCGGAGGATGCATCAAAGAAGACTTGCAACTGATAGACATCGGCAAACCGGACACGCTGGCCCGGGCCGAAGAATTCCTAAAGGATTAATACCAAGTAACCGCACTACCCGTATTGCTTCGCTGATCCCACTTCAGGGCATCGGTCAGCATACTGGAGTTGGCACGGATAGAGAAGTTATAAGAAGTAAACGGACCGAACACCAATCCGCAACTCATATTAAAGCAGTGCAAGTCACGGGTAATGTTCAAGGTTGTCATAGACATCTCCTTGGAGGTAAAGTCGTATCCGGTAGAATAAGTCATGTTCCAACGGCTACCAATCTTGAAGTTACCCGACACGTTCAATGAATGCGTCAATGAATACGGATAACGCATGGTCTTGATGTTAATGTCCTTCGAACGGTCCTCACGAATACTATAGCTATAGCTCAAGCTGACACTCCAAGGCAATTTGAAAGCCAGGTAACCGTCTGAATCGACAGAAGCTTTCTCCGTCTTTCGCATGTTGGAGTTGTTATTCTGTTCTTCCGTTTCTTCCTCTGTCTCCTCGTCTTCATTTTCTTCCTTACCTTTATTGTCCTTGTTCTTTTCATCCTCTTCTTTCTTACCGAAGAGTTTCTTGAAAGTATCGTTGTTCAAGGTATAAGAGAATGAACCACTGTATCCCTGGAAACGTCCGAAACGTCCATAAGACCATTCTGTGCGGTCGCCCACCACTACATTACCATTTTCATCGAACTGGTATGCATACGTAGCGAATGAGGCATTCATATTAAATGTATAGCTCTTGGTCAGCTTCAAACGAAGGTTCATGCTCAAGTCACTCCACTTTTTATTGGCTACGTCGTAAGAAAGAGAAGCCCCTAACTGGTCAATCAAGCTGATTTTCTTGTAGCCGGTAGTATCCTTGTCCGACTTCATCTTCATCTCGATATTGTTATCAATTGAGAAGCTGATGTTCTGTGACATATTCTTTCCCGGATAGCCGTATACAGCTCCTTCATAAGGAGAATACTCTACGGTACGCACCTCACCGTCTTCATCCGTATAAGTATAGGTGTCGTAATAGCCATAACGTGATTTACCGAAATCCGGCGTATAGGTGTAGCTGACAGTCGGTGTAAAGACGTGACGAATCTGAAGCTCCTTGCTCTTCATGAACAAAGGCTTGTACATACCATACAACTTGGTATTCATCTGTAAAGACAGGTTGTAATCGTACAAACGGTTGAAGCCGTTGATAGTATCTCGCTTCACATGATCACGCGAGGTAGGACTCGCATCATAGCTCTGCTTTACTTTTCGCAAGTACCAACGCTCCGTGTAATTGAACGAAGGAACGATGTTAATATACTTGAACAAGTTGAAAGTAGCCGAAACCGGAATCTTGTGCTGCATACCGTTCTCCCACTGTGTCAAAGGTGTCTTAAACAACAGATTATCCTTTGTACTGATGGAGTTGGTAATACTTCCGGTGTACTGCAATGAAATCTTTTCGTACCAGCGCTCATCTCCTGCCGATTTTTTACGCTTGAACGGATAAATACGGTTCAATGAGATATTTACGTCCGGAAGCGTCATACTCAAAGAAGAGTCACGCGTGTTCTGTGTGATATTGAATGCTCCAGAGATATTCAACCCGATTTCCGGAAAGTTACGTGAGTAGCTCACACTGGAAGCCTTGGTATTCTGAGAATACTGCTGCGGGTTATACAAACTGCTCAAACTGGAACGGTCGTAACTACTGGTGGCAAAGTTCACACTAGCGAGAACGAACTGTTCGGATTGGCCTTGGCATCCTGCCGGTGACTCCACTGGATACGGAAGTCTTTCGACACAGAATAGTCGGGCATGTTCTTCTCACCCGTTTTTGTCACCAAATAACTGGCATTGAACGAGCCACTGAATTTATAACGCTTGTTATAGTTAGATGCAGCCGATAATCCCCAAGAACCCTTCGTAAAGATTTCTCCCAATACTTTCAGGTCCATCTGGTCACTGATGGCAAAATAATAACCACCGTCGCGCAGATAGAAACCACGGTTCATCTCATCACCATACGTCGGCATGATGAAACCGGAAGAATAGCTGCTATTGAACGGGAAGAAACCAAAAGGTACGGCAATAGGAAGAGGCACATCCTCTACCACGAGCTGTGCAGGTCCGAATACTACGTTTTTCTTCGGACGTACCTTTGCCATGGAAAGTTTCAAATAAAAATGAGGATGTTCGTGATTGTCGCAAGTAGTATATTTACCATGACGCATGTAAATTTCATCGTTTGCCCCTTTCTTTCCTTCCTCACTGGTGACATATCCTTCACCCTGCTGCGTGACAATGCTATTGATGAAACCCTTCTTGGTCTTGAAGTTATAGCGCATGATTTTAGATTCATACGGTGTTTCTCCATCCTTGAAAATCGGTGAACCCGTTTCCACTCCTGCCGTATCGGTCACTCCCGTGGCATAGACGGTACTGCTGTCCATATTCATCGTAATCACCGCAGAGGTCAGCTCAATGTTCTGGTAATTCACTTTACCTTCCCCATAAAGATGTGCATAGCCCTCTTTTGTAAAGACAATCGAATCGCTTGCCTCATAAATGACCGGCGCATCCAGCGGTTCTTTTTTCTTTGTGGTATCTGCGGCCAGCGAGTCCATTCCCAGCGAATCCAGCGCCAGCGAGTCCCGATGAAGGGAATCGGTCTTCTCTCCTCCCCGCATACGTTTTCCTCTCACACGCTGTGCTTCGGCATAGAATGAGCAGAAAAAGCCAAAAACAAACAGAGATAGCAGTAAATATGTAGTTCTTCTAAATGATGTCATCACCGTCTTTTTACGCAATATGCGGTGCAAAAGTAAGCATTATCCGACAAATAAACGTCAACGCTTTCCTTTTTAATGTATTTTTAGTTCTACAAAAAGAGTTTACACCAGGCATCAAAACGTGCCAACCCCTCTTCCCCATGCTTTTCAATACTCTTTCGGGCCTTCTCCACGCTCTTTTCCTTATCCAATTTGGTCTTTGAATAAAACTTATCGGCAAAACAGATAATCTGCTCTTCCAGGCTGATTGGAATCATTTCACGGTGAGGCACCGGAAGGTCACGTTCCATAATCGCCTTGAGGGAAAGTCCGGCACCTGTATGACGCTCACACACCAGCGCATGACGCGGATAACCCTCACGAGCCACCAACTCCGAACCTAAATACCCATGACAGATATAGGGATATTTACCAAAGCAGAAAATGCCATCTGCGTCCGTCATAAAAATACCAATATCATGAAGCATCGCCGCTTCTTCTATAAAAGTCAAGTCCAGATTCAGTTCCGGATGCTTGCGTGCCATATCCAAGGCCTTGTCTGCTACCGAACGGCTGTGCACCAGCAAAATATGTTTTAACTCATTATCTTCCGGATAATATTTGTCAATCAATGCAAGTGGATTCATAAATAAATGTGGCTATATTTGTAAAAAGTATCACAAATCTACAAAAATTCCATGAGTTACACGAAAAGAATCTTTTTGAAATACATTTTGGGTGCATGTATAAGCTGTTTTATGGCCCTGCAAGGACATGCCACCGTGCGCAACGGAGCTGACCAGCTAGAAAAACTGCTTCCCTTACTTGAAGGAAAACGGGTTTCTCTGGTAGTAAACCATACTTCTCTTTGTGGGAAAACCCACTTACTGGATACCTTGGTCAGTCTAGTAAAAATCGTACGGGTATTTGCTCCTGAACATGGATTTCGAGGGGATGCAGATGCCGGAGAATACATTCAAAACGGAAAAGATACCCGCACGAGGGTGCCCATCCTTTCACTTTATGGAAAAAACAAGAAACCGCTACCGTCACAGCTGACTGGCACAGATGTGGTAGTGTTCGACATACAAGACGTAGGTGCCCGCTTCTATACTTACATCAGTACGCTTTATTACGTGATGCAGGCTTGTGCCGAGAACCAGAAAGAACTGATTGTGCTGGACCGCCCCAATCCTTGTGACTACGTGGACGGTCCGGTACGAGAAAAGGCATACAAAAGCTTTGTAGGTATGCTTCCCATCCCCCTGCTTCATGGATGTACCTTAGGCGAAATAGCCGGAATGATTAATGGAGAAGGCTGGTTAGGTAAAGGCCTGCAATGTCGTTTGCAAGTAATTCGAGTGGAAGGATGGAAACACGGACAGCCTTACTCGCTTCCGGTAAAACCTTCTCCCAATTTACCAAACGATCTTTCCATTGCGCTCTACCCCTCACTCTGCCCTTTTGAGGTACTTCCGTAAGCGTCGGAAGAGGTACCACCTATCCTTTCCAAGTCATCGGTTCTCCGGCACTAAAGGATTTATTCTGGTTTCAGTTTATCCCACTCTCTTTAAAAGGGTTCGACAAGCATCCGCTTCATCAGAATCAGACCTGCTTTGGCCTTGACCTGCGTACAGAGAAAGAGCTGCCTCAAGGCTTCTCCCTAAAATACCTCCTGCAGTTTTATCGACTTTATCAGAAACTGTATCCAGATGCTGAAAAGCGTTTCTTTAGCCGTCCCCAGTGGTTTGACCTGCTAATGGGTACCTCACAGGTACGAAAGGACATACTTCAGGGAAAAACGGAGTCCGAAATACGCCAGGCATGGGAACCAAGTTTGCAAGCTTACCGTGCCTTACGCAAAAAATATTTACTATATGAATAAAAAACAAGCGGACAGCAGGTAGTTCCTTTAAAGACTCCTGATGTCCGCTTCTTACTATCTTAATCTGCACGATTATTTCTTTTTCATCTTCTGCATCATGCCAGCCATCTTGCTGCCAGTTACCATCTTCATCATCTTACGAGTCTGGTCGAACTGCTTCAGAAGACGGTTTACTTCCTGAATACTTGTTCCACTACCCTTTGCGATACGTGTACGACGTGTTCCATTCAGAATTTCCGGATGAGTACGTTCTTCCGGAGTCATAGAATAAATAATGGCTTCAATGCTCTTGAATGCATTGTCGTCAATATCAATATCTTTAATAGCCTTTCCTACACCCGGAATCATGGAAGCCAGTTCCTTCAGGTTACCCATCTTCTTAATCTGGTGAATCTGAGTCAGGAAGTCATTGAAATCGAACTGGTTCTTCTGAATCTTCTTCTGCAAGCGTTTCGCTTCTTCTTCATCGTACTGCTCCTGTGCACGTTCTACCAATGACACGATGTCACCCATACCCAGGATACGGTCGGCCATACGAGCCGGGTGGAACTGATCTACGGCATCCAGTTTCTCACCGGTACCCACGAACATAATCGGCTTGTTTACCACTGTACGGATAGACAGGGCCGCACCACCACGTGTATCACCATCTAACTTGGTCAATACTACACCAGTGAAATCCAGACGTTCATTAAACTCACGCGCTGTATTTACCGCATCCTGTCCGGTCATGGCATCAACTACAAACAATGTAGCATCCGGATTGATAGCTTTCTTGATGGCTTCAATCTCGTTCATCATCTGTTCGTCTATTGCCAAACGACCAGCCGTATCGACAATTACCAGATCATACCCTTTTGCTTTCGCTTCCTGAATGGCATTCAAGGCAATCTGTACAGGATCTTTGCTGTCCAGTTCGCTATACACAGGAACTTCTACCTGCTGGCCGAGCACTTTCAACTGCTCAATTGCAGCCGGACGATACACGTCACACGCTACCAGCAAAGGTTTACGGTTCTTCTTTGATTTCATCATGCGGGCCAGCTTACCAGAGAAGGTAGTCTTACCAGAACCCTGCAAACCTGACATCAAAATAACAGCCGGACGACCTTTCAATTCGATTTCGGCAGTATCTCCTCCCATCAAGGTAGTCAGCTCATCGTGTACAATCTTCACCATCAACTGACTGGGCTTGACAGCTGTCAATACATTCTGTCCCAGTGCTTTTTCCTTTACCGTATCTGTAAAGTTCTTTGCTACTTTATAATTCACGTCCGCATCCAGCAATGCACGACGTACATCCTTCAAGGTTTCGGCCACATTGATTTCGGTGATTTTACCTTCACCTTTCAATATCTTAAACGACCGTTCTAGTCTTTCACTTAAATTATCGAACATATATGTTGCTTTTTTATTTATTATCAAAAATTTCCAGCGTGCAAAATTACAAAAAAATCAGTATGCTCAAATCTTTTTGTTCTGCCATTTTGCTTTTTTCAGATAAATGAGACTAGAACCTAACATCAATACGTAATAAATCACTTCCGTGGTGAAGCATACGTCCACCGGTGCCTGGATAACCATACCCACCACAATGATATAAAGTGCATAAAAAACTTGTACAAACACTTCCAATACCAACGCCGCCTGCGTATTGCCCGTTCCTGATATGCCATTGAAGTACACATTGGCCAGCGAAGCAATCAGCATAGCCCCGCATACCACGTACAAAGCCGATACAGACTCCACCAGCAAGGCTTCTTCATTTGTATAGACCGACAAGATACTTCCGGGAAACGCCACGCACAAGCCTACGCACACTACCATAATCAAAAACGACATCCGGGATATTTTATGCAGTAACGTAACTACCCCTGATGAACCGCCGGCGCCAATCAGATTACTCACCAACGTATTGGCAGTAGTGGAAAGTGCCTGTACAGGAATCAGCAACACCACATACACACTTCGCACGATATTGGCTACCGCCAGTTGCCGCTGTCCGAGTCGTTCAAGAGCCATAAAAAAGACAAACCAGATGGCCATGGCCAGAAAATACTGTACCATCGTGAAACAAGATATGCGAAGGATGCGCAACACCATACTTAAATCGAACTGTCCAAAACGATTCAGTCCGTATTTTTTCAGGTCCACCTTATAATAGGTATAAAGCAAAAAGAAGAGCAGTGAAGAAGCCTCAGCGATGACAGAAGCCAAGGCGGCACCACGTACCCCCATTTCCGGAAGGCCTAATTCTCCGAATACCAAGGCGTAATCAAGCACCACATTCACCAAAGCCATTACGACTGCATTCATGGTCAACACTTTGGTACGCGTAATACCGATATAAAGCCCACGAAACATCACGTTCACAAAAGCAAAAAGAAATCCCCAGATACGCCAGGTGAAAAATTCATAGGTAGCCCCATAAATAGAATCCGAAGTAATCAGCAACCGAATCAACGGAGCAGCAGAAAAATACATCAGTATCAGCAAACAAACTGCCATTCCGAAACTGAAAGCCGTTCCCTGCCACATAATAGGACCTACTGCCCGATAGTTTCCTTCTCCATTACGACGAGCTATCAGAATCTGCGAACCAACACTAAAACCGAAAGCTATGGTATAGACACAAATGTAAAGCAATCCGCCCATGGCAGCTGCTCCCAAAGCGACTTCACCCACACGCCCTAAAAAGGCCGTATCGGTCACATTTATCACATTCTGCGCCAACAGGCCCAGAAAAATAGGATAAGTAACACGCCAGATTTCCTTATTGGTGTACATACATCAAAAGAATAAAAATGATTGGAAATTGCATACTTTTGCAAAGATACATTTTTAAAACCAGAACTACATAAAAAGCACTTAAATACCTTACTCGCATCACTTAGTTTCAAATAAAACAATTTCAAATAAAATAATTTTTACTCATTTCGTTGGTTTGTGTGCAATTTAGCACTATTTTTGCAGCCGATTTTTAACAAACAACCTAAAAACGAATGAAAAAATTTCTTTTCATCAGTGCAGCGACACTGTGTATCTCTTTCCCGTCTTTCGCGGGAGATTATCTGACCAACACCAATCAAAACGCCGCTTTCCTTCGAATGATAGCCCGAGGAGCTTCTATTGATATAGACGGTGTGTATAGTAACCCTGCAGGACTTTCTTTCCTTTCGCACGAAGGATTCTACCTGTCACTGACCGGACAAAGTGCCTACCAGACCCGTGAAATTGACGCTACTTTCCCGCTCTTTCAGCAAGCTGACGGAACCAACGGCAGCCGATTGTACAAAGGAACTGCCTCTGCTCCCTTCATTCCGAGCTTTCAAGGATTATATAAAAAGGATAATTGGGTAATCTCTGCCAGCTTTGCCATTACCGGCGGTGGAGGAAAAGCCTCATTCAGTAACGGTCTTCCAATGTTCGATGCATTAGCTATGGGAATGATTCACCAGCAAACTGGCGGCCAAGTAACTCCCCAGATGTACGACATTAATACTTCTATGGATGGAAAACAATACATTTACGGAGTACAGTTGGGATTAAGCTACAAAATCAATGACTGGCTGAGTGTGTTTGCCGGCGGCCGAATGAACTACGTAAAAAGTGGTTATGAAGGTTACCTGAAAGCCTACATGAAAGAGAATTTAGGCGGAGCCCAATTGGCCAACCTTGAACTGGACTGCGACCAGAGCGGATGGGGACTGACTCCCATCATTGGTGTGGATGCTAAATTAGGGCGTTGGAACCTGGCTGCAAAGTATGAATTCAAGACAAACCTGAATATTGAAAACCAGACCCACACACTGGAAGTTCCTACAGGTACCCCAGAAGCGGTCATAAAACCTTACGCAGATGGAGAACAAACTCCCAGCGATATTCCTGCCTACCTGAGTGTAGCTGCCGGATATGAAATTTTGCCTAACCTCCGTGCTTCTGTGGAGTATCACTTTTATGATGATAAACATGCAGGCATGCTGAACGACCGACAGAAAACCCTGAAGCACGGTACTCACGAATACCTTGCCGGTATGGAATGGGACATTACCAAACGACTGACTGTCAGTGGTGGTTTCCAAAAGACAAACTATGGTCTGAGCAATGATTTCCAAACCGACACCAGTTTCTCATGCGACTCTTACTCATTAGGATTTGGTGCCAGAGTCAACCTCACACAAGCATGGAGCATTGATGTGGCCTATTTCTGGACACATTACAACAAATACACCAAAGAAACAGACAACTACAACGGTACAGGTCTGAAAGGAACTGACATTTACAACCGTACGAACAAAGTATTCGGATTAAGTCTGAACTATAAATTCTAATTTAACCCCTCTTCTGGCTTCTCACCTGCCCAACACATGAGAAGCCGGAAGTTAACCTTAAAAATCCTTACTTTCTCCTTCTTGTTAGAAAGGAAACAGATAGTTTTTGTTACTTTTGTCAAGTAAAACCTTGTACTAATTCTCAAAAATTAAACTATGAACAAAAAACTATCATGGCTATTGCTCTCCACTCTATTGGGAGGAGCCGTACTGACTGGATGTTCGGAGGAAAATCCAAGACCGACAAACGGAGAAGGTGATCAGAATCCCACATCGAAGAACCCCACAGAACTCTATTATGCCAACATGTTCGGTAAGGAGGCTATGAGTACCTACTATTACTGGAATAAGGAAATCAGTAGTGACCTGGACAACTGGAACATCGAGACCAACAATGACCCAATCGGCACCGTTGACCGAATAAGGTACCACCAAGGAGATAAATACATTGACAAATGGTCTATGCTCACTGACGACATGGCTTCCTTCAACAGCAGTGTGGAAGGAGTTTCTACTACTTTTGGCTGGAACCTTACTTTCTACCCTGTAAACAAAGAAAAGAATCAATATGCAGCAGCAGTAAACTTTGTCCATGAAGGGAGTCCTGCTGCAAAAGCGAGATTTAAACGAGGAGACATTATCCTTTCTATAAATGATGAAGAAATCACCCCCGACAACTATACGGATTTATACTATAAACCTACCTTAAAGGTTTCCCTCGGAAAACTGCAAGAAAATATCATTGTCAGCCAAAACAAGTCAATAGAGCTGACAGCCGTCAACATGTACGAAAATCCTATCATTTGCGACTCCGTATATGAATTCAACGGAAAGAAAGTAGGCTATCTGGCCTATACCAGCTTTGACCTGAAATCCATCAATCCACTGATTGAAATTGGGAAAAAGTTTAAAGCAGAAGGTATTGACGAATTGGTTTTAGACCTCCGGTACAACGGAGGAGGTTATGTTATTACTGAAAACGGGTTAGCCTCTATGTTTGCTCCGCAAGAAGCTGTCAGCAGCAAGAAAGTATTCGAAAAGGAAATCTACAACAGCTATTTGAGCGAAAGCTACCAGAAACAAGGAGAAAGTCCGGAAACCCGTTTCACCACCGAATTCAATTACCCGGAAGTGGAAGTCAATGCAAGCACCAAAGATGCCAACATCGGATTGAAAAAAATCTACGGATTAATCGGTTCTGGATCGGCATCGGCATCCGAAGCACTGCTTGGTGGATTAATGCCTTATACAAACGTTCGACTCATCGGCACACAGACACACGGTAAGTACTGCACCGGGTGGATGCTTAGCGCAGAAGAGATGTATGAAAAATGTCCGCAAGAGCTGAAGAACTGGGGCATCTATGTAATGGTCAGCATTTACCAGAATGCCGATGGAAAAACGCCCTGTATGCCTGATGGACTCATCCCAGACATACAGATTGAGGATAACCCGATACAGGCTTATCAAATAGGAGACGTCAACGAGCCTCTCTTGAAACAGGCACTCACGGAAGCCGGACGTTCATACGAAACTGACGGTGTACGCAGCCGTAGTGCGGCTTCCCCACACTTCAAGGCACTCCCGCCTGTAAAAACACCACTCTTTGGAAAACGTATCCAGCTAATTCCATCATTCGTTTCTTCACACTCCAAATAATGGCTCAATAAAAAGTTCGCCAGACTCCGCAAAAGAATCTGGCGAACTTTTTTATACAATCATCTATGATTCAAACACATTCTTATTCTTCCCATACCAGATAAGCAGACACCAGCCAATGGTTCAACTCATCCTTATTTACAGGCTGGGCTTCAGGTATGCTGACAGTGAAAGTATGCTTTCCTGCTTGCAAACCTGGAAGTTCAACTACCTCCGGCAATACATCCGACCCGGGACACCAGTTAGAACGCGATAAATCAGAAGATGCCAATGGCTCCTCTACCTCCTTGGTCTTATAACATCTTCACTAATATAGGCCGCCAGCGTTTGATAAGCCAAACACCAGTAGCCGGATTGAAACGACGGAAAGAAGCACAGTCATCTCTCCAAGGAACGAAACTATAAACCTCTTTTCCATCCACGGAAAGAATATTGCGCTTCTGCACAAATTCATCACCCCCGGAATGGCCTCCATGACCGGTTACAATGTATTTCAAACGCACATTTTTCGCGTTCTTCGGAAGCACAAAATCAGTAGAAACAGATTTACGGGCAAAAATGTCCGGATAAGACTGACCGATATAATATACCGTATTCATCAGAGGTTCCACATGACGGCGGACAAGCTTTTCACATGTTACCGGAGTTTCCTTGATTTTCAACTCCATGCTGGCCACATACCCTTCTTTTGTCCACGTGTCAATAAAGATACCGACATACACTTCACCTTTAAGGGCCGAATATAAATCGGTAATGTCCTGCTCCCATTGCACACATTTCTCCCACTTAGGAATATAAACCGGACGACGCTTGCTGGACAAAGAATCATCTTCTGCGCTGAAATGCCCTACCCCAAAAGGTGTCATGAAACGCATCAGCTCTATTGTAGGCAAATAACCCTTTCCAGGTACAATTCCAATCATATTTTCCAGTTTCAAGCTGTCAATTGCCGGAAACTTTTTTTTCCCCTGTGCAATACTCAGCAGATTCACAGCCGAACTCTTGGGAAGCACAAAACAAGAACCGGATTTATCCCAGCGGTCACCATTAGAGGCTACGGTCACCTTCAAGCTGACCGTCACATCCCGCTGGTAATCGGGAATCTGAATCTTCTTCAAAATAATACGACCGTTCACCAGATGAATGACTCCATCCGCACCCGCTGCAGAATACCCTGCATACGTATCTGGTACAAAATGAATATTCTCCTTGTCAAATACCGTCAAATTCAAATCTCCTTTTGCAGGAAGTTCCTTATGTCCTGCCGCACATACGTTCAACGCCACGAATAAGGAAACAAACATACTAACTATCTTCATATACTCATTTTATTATTTTGCAACCTCAAAACCTCTTTTATCCAAATAAGCCTTAAACTTACGCAAATACTCTTCGTCCGGCCCGTCAAAAAAGGAAACCCCTGAAGCTCCATTGTTGAAAGCCTCATCCAATGCCTGCTCAAAGGTATTTTTAATATCAGGGAACATCAATCCGGCATAAATTTTAGCCCGCCCATTAATCGTCTGTACACTTTCCTTCACCGAACGTCCAATCCACTCCGGTCCTTCATAATAAAAACCATTGTAAATCATCGGGAAGTATGCATCGAGCGACCACTGTCCCCAATCCTGACGTACCATCTTGCGAGCCATAGAAGGTCCCGGGAATACCGCAGCAGAGATACGTTTGCCATCTGCCTTGATGGTCTGCGTAATCTTATTGACCACACGTGTAATGGCATCCAGACGGAAATTTATCCATGACTGGTCTTCCATCGGATACTTCAATTCCAGCGGGTCTTTACCGGTCTGCTCCTTAAACATCTTCCGGCATACCTCACAATAACAATAATCATATTCCGGCAATTCAGAAGTCTGCTCAATTCCGTAATTCTTCCACAAGCTCACCGGTAACACTACATCCGGGAAACGTACATAATCCAGATGCACTCCATCCACATAAGGCAGATTCGCTTCTTTCAGGTAATCAGCAGCCAGATATTCAGCCACACCTTCATGGTTCGGACACAAGAAGCGGTAATAATCTACATAAGCAGGTTTGTCATAGCATGACTCCCCTTTACGGTTCACGGCAAACCAGTCGGGATGTGTCTCACGCACTTCTCTGCGGTTCATGGTCCACTTCCAATAATGTGCCTCCAGACCCGCTTCCTTACACATCCGGTAAGTAGCCTCATCATAGCCTTCAAACATTACTCCACTGATGTCGCATTCTTTCATCAGAGCAAAGTATTTCTTATAGTACGCATCTCCCTTTTCCTTATTAATGCGCATCCATACCCAGTTCTTTACCTGACGGGGAGTAATGGCTTCACGAGTAAACCTACCGTTATGGTCTACCACATAACGTACTTTTTCTTCAGGCACGCTCACCGACATACAGAATGTACGCTGTGTAGCCTCTACCAAGATTTCAGCACCAGCAGGCAAATCCTTCAATTCTGCCTCGGTCAGGAAGAAATTTTCTTTGGAACGAATGTAGTTTTTCTCCTTGGCATAATTATCCAATTGTGCATAGAACATGGCCCAAAGCAACTTATAGGCAGCCATATTGTAAGGATACTTGAAGGAATCAGTACCCGTTCCTATCACCTTATCGGAAAGATACAAGAATCCCCATCTGTCGGGCATGTGCATATCGATGCGTCCAGTAGGCATCCATACCCAGTTTTCTTCACGCTGTCCAGGCTTCAACCACTGCACACGTGAGAAGTTGATACGCCAGCAGTTTCCAGCCTGATCCGGGTTGGAGAAATTCACTGTCAACGCTTTATGAGGAATAGCCATTTCCACGCTCCACTGTTTGTCCTTATCTTTCGACTTGTTCAAGGTTCCTTCACGATGAATAGCCAGCTGAAGTCCCGGACAATCCCACTGAATCATAAAATTACCTCCCGAACGGTAAGGTTTGTCCAGCATCAAGTCAAAAATAACTCCCTTCGCATTGGTTTCTATTTCAAAGTAATTCTGCCCGTCCCCATCCGGATCCAGAAAAACCTCAAAGTCATTGTCATAATAGATAATTGTATCCCGCTGACTGAGTTTTGCCTTGATATCATCCTCCAGCAACACGGCTCCTACATAGAGATAATTATCATCCCACAACATTTTGGCAGAAGTATCATAACAAGGTTTGGCAAATCCTTCCCCACTTATATCTACAAAAGAAGAAGTGGACTGCGCCTTTTGCCAGTCTGCCTCATTCAGTTTTCCATCTACTTTAATTTTTCCATCCACACGATAGCACACATAGCCTTCGGGAAGCGTCAGCATACGTTCATACTTTTCATATAACCCCTGCCCCCAGAGCTGTCCTGCCATTGCAAATGCAAACAAACTACCTATCAATTGTTTTCTCATAATCGATTTTTTTCATTAATTACTTTCAATAACCTGTCCCGCTCCCCGATACAATTTGACCGGTCCGTCCAGCAATACGGCAATTACCGTAATTTGTGAATCAAGCACATGATTGGGCACATCAATATAAAGATTACCAGGCACTTCACTCCAATAGTTCTTATTATACACCTTATAAGACAACATAGAACCATTGCCTACCACCCATACCCGGTTGACTTTATTCATCAGCCCTTTCACTTCAATGGGGCCATTAGGCTTATAAGGTAAATAAAGATACAAAATATCTCCCCCTTTATTCAGTGTTGTATATCCCTGGAAGTGTTCTGTCGGGATACCGGCACGCGTATCATAAATCGCCTCCTTATGCTTTTTCGTCCAACGTCCGAACTCTTTCAAGATAGCTACCTGCTCTTCCGGAATCGTACCGTCCTCTTTCGGACCGATGTCCAGCAACAGATTTCCTCCCATACTCAGGCAATCCACAAAAGTCCGCAATAAGATATAAGGAGACTTATAGTTGGTATCCGTATGCTGATAGCCCCACGAATCATTCATCGTCATACACAACTCCCAATATTTATCTTCCGGACGTACAATAGGAACTCCCTGCTCCGGCGTAGCATAATCTCCATATCCCTGGATACGCGAGTTGATAATTACATTCTTATTGTCCGAGCGCAACAAATCCACAATTCCTTTAGAGTTCCATGCCTCCGCAGTCTGCTCCCAGTCACCATCAAACCAATACAAGTCCGGCTTCCAAGTCTTGTTCAACTCCGCCAATTGTGCCATATTAAAATTCACGAAACGTTTCCAGCGCACGGAGTCATTCGTATAACGCACTTCCGTACGTGTCATGTTCGGATAATCAGGATGCGACCAGTCCAGTAAGGAATAATAGAATCCCAACTTCAGTCCCTGCTTGCGGACTTCTTTTACAAAAGGACTGATCAAATCCCTTTTAGCCGGCGTACATTTTACCGTACTCAGCTCACCCGCCTTTGTATCCCATAAAGCCATTCCATCATGGTGTTTCGTCGTAATCACCGTATAACGGGCTCCACTCTCTTTTATCAAGTCCACCCAAGCCTTAGGATCATACTTCGAAGCAGTAAATCCATCCTTCTGGCTCATGTATTCCTCATACGGCAGGTATTTATTGAAGAAAGACCAGCTTTCGGAAACCCCCTTCACCGAATAAATGCCCCAATGAATAAAAATACCCAACTTGGCATTTGAGAACCACTCCATCCTTTTTTCTTTCTGAACGTCTTGTGGTGATTTTTCCGACACTTGTCCGATAGTAGAAGTGACAATGCTCAAAGATAACAATGCTACAAATAATCGTTTCTTCATAACAACCAATTACTGCATTCTTTATTTATATAAAAAATAGATTTGTATACACAAAAAAATAGCCTAACAACCATTTCTTACGCAGATTATATCTGCAAACAGGTTGTCAGGCTATTCTTTTAAATATTATTTCTGACTATACGCCAATGACCACCACAATGGAACCATCGTAGTATTAGCACCACCTAATAATTCCAATGCGTGCTTATATTCCGTTGGATTTGCATTATCAAGCGTAGTCGGGTATCTCATACGCTGCGGATAATACTGCCATTTCTGTCCAGATTTCCATGATTCCGGATCCCACTCAGTCATATCAGTGCCTGTCATCATTTTTTCATTTGCTATAATGTCAAAGAATGGCAAGCCTACACGACGATAATCAGACCAACACTCTTGCACCAAATATGGCAATTGAGCAATGTATTTTTGAGTAAATATTTTTGATAAATGATCATTCAACTGATTACCATACAATGTACGAGTTCCATCTGGATACTGATATTGAACAGTTCCTTCCTGATCTGTATAACCATCAACATACTTCATTGTCACAGAAGAAGCAGGATCTGTATGATTATATGCCACAGAAGTACCTACGCGATTATACTCTCTCGAACTAATATAATCATCGTAATACTGAGAAACGCCAAAATGAATAAAGCTCAATTTAACAGCTTTATTATAAGCATTTTCTGCAGTAAGACCACCAACTTCACCCGGTGTAACCCACTGACGTTCCAAGGCCTCAGCAACAAGGAAATAAGTTTCCCATGGACCGAAGTAAACCATCTTTTCCTTTGCATCTCTAGCCTGAGAACCCAATATAGGATAATTATTCAAACGTGCACTACTACTATTAGGCAACTCGTTCTTAGACATAGAAGGCGAAAAACTAGTTGTTGTACCAGCAGGTATACCATTCCAAGAATACGTACCATCTATCTTTATGGTATCTGTCTCGTCTTCAAAAGAAATAAGCCCAAAAGTACCTTTATATTTTTTCACTTCAGAACCTATATCAATCGTATTATCTGCATTTGAATCATAAGGTAAATAATATAATTTCAATGCACGAGGATCCAAGTTTTCAGGAAGTCCGTCCATCCAATATCCTTTAGTCGGATTATCAGTATTCAATACAAAATGCTTCTCAAAACGCTTTCCTAAATAATCAGCATCTTTTATGTAACTTGCTGCAATATCAGGGCGTTGTTCTTGAATAGAAATTCCTCCTAAGTTAGTCATCAAATTAGCCAAAGTACCAGACAAACAATGCTGATTATAAGAGCGGGTATACGGACCAGAATAATCATCCCATCCATTATTCTGCACAATTTCCATAATATCCGCATCTTCACTGATTGTCTTACTCAAATCAGCAGCTGCATCCTTAAACTGAGCTACAGCTTTAGCATACATTTCAGGATCCCTATCTTTCAGATTGCTCAAACGCATAGACAAACGCATTCGCAATGAATTGGCATATTTCACCCATTTTGTGGCATCGTACCCAAAATAAGGGTCACATTTTGCCTGATCTTCTGTTGGTTCAACAGATACATCTATCGCTTTTACCGCATCAGCTAATTCATCCAATATATAATTGTATGTATCCTTCTCGCTGCTATATACAGGATTCAATCCCCCCGTCAAATCTTGAGGTAAAGCACAAGGACCAAAACTATCAGCAAACTGTGCTAACAAATATGCACGCCAAATGCGAGCAAACTGCTTCATATTCGGATAAAATTTCTGATCGACCACCTCATCCGGATGAGTTTCAGCTATTTGAACAGCCAGTGTCGCATTATTTATAGAAAATGCAATTGCTGGATAGTAAAAAGAGCTGATATAATCATCATCATAATTACCAATAGACAGATGTTTCTTCTCTGTAAGAAAACGAGCACCTTCTCCCCAGTTATAAACGTATACACGTTCACCTGTACTAGGGTCCATCTGAATCTTGCTAAAAGACTGATTCAAGGCAAAGTAGGATTTAACAGATCCTAATTGTGTCTTAGAAGGGTCTGTATTCACCTCATCAAAATCAGAGCAAGAAGTTAATCCTAAACTGAATAGGCTTAACCCTAAAAATAATTTATCAATCGCTTTCATTTAAAATTCTTTTTTTGATTAGAAACCAAGAGTAACGTTAAATAAATAAGAACGTGATGTAGGAGATGCACAGTTCTCAAAACCTGTAGCATTAGTATTTGTGATAAATACAGCTTCAGGATCTATGCCATTCATATCACTGTAAATCATCCATACGTTATTCACAGAGAAACCTAATTTCAACTGCTGGAAAATAGTCTTCTTTAACATAGATGATGGAAATGAATAGTTCAACGCAATATTACGCAAACGAATATTGGTTGCATCATAAATATTTGCTTCTCCAATACCAGTATTACCTGTACCTATAGCCTGCCAATAATCCTGCTGAGAAACCTTTATTGTACTAGGAGCGTATGTTCCATCTTGCTGGGCAATTACACCATCCACTACAAAATTCTCACGCATTCCACCCGGTGCTGTACATTCTGCACGGCCGGCAATCTGTAATGCATAATTAGTATAAGAATAAATATCACCGCCTAAACGTCCGTCAATCTGGAAGCTCAAAGCAAAGTTCTTATATCTAAAGCTATTGTTCCAACCTAACATACAGTCGGCCTGCTGGTCACCAATCTTCTCAGAAACCCCTGTAGACTGAGGCAAACCAGCTTTATTTAATAATAACTTACCATAATACGGACTATTTTCATCCGTTACACGCATAAACTTGGTACCCCAAATCTCACCATAGTTACCACCCTGCACAGCGTAAACTTTTAATTCAGCGGCACCACCTAATTCATATTTATCAACTCCAGGAGCTAATTCAATAACCTTGTTGTTATTCTTAGAGAAGTTGAACTGAGTATCCCAACTAAAATCATTTGTTTCAATAGGACGTGCATTAATCATCAACTCAATACCTGTATTCTGAATATTACCTGCATTAATCTTACGAGATTTGTATCCAGACATATTATCCATCGGAATATTCATCAACTGACGCTTTGCATTTGATTTATACCATGCCACATCAAATCCTAAACGATTATTGAAGAATTTCAATTCCAAGCCGGCTTCCCATGAAGAAATCAACTCACTTTGCACTGTTGAATCATAATAAGTTTCAAGAGGCTTACCTGTTGTATTACCATTAGGGTCGGAAGATATTTCATAATAATTATACAACTGATACGCATCCATATCATTACCTACTTGAGCAAAAGAAGCACGTACTTTAGCATAAGTAAACCATGACGGCATCATCTTATCCATTTTTCCAACCATATCACTGATAATCCAAGAAGCTGAAATTGATGGATAGAAGAAAGAACGATTTTCCTTACTCAAAGCTGAAGACCAGTCATTACGGAAAGTTGCATCCAAGAATACCCATCCATCATAGTTAATACCCAATGTACCATACAATGAATTAATTTTCTTGTGTTGTAAGTTTCCTTAAAGTTACGGTCATTCTTACTACTATTCAACAAGTTAAATCAAATTTGGAACTGTAAGTTTGGTTGCATCACCTTTTAAGCCAGTGGTTTTTCTTTCCATCAAGTTTCCACCAAAAGTCATTGTACCACCAAACTTATCAATCAAATGGTCTTTCTGAGCGCTAATCAAAAAGCTGAAGTTATTTTCATAAAACTTCTTTTCTTCCAAGCTATATTGGCTATTACCATTATTACGATTACTTCCAGCATATAGCTTGTTATTGCTTTCTGTATTATACATATCGCTACCCGCTTTGATTTCCGCATTCAACCAATCTGTGAATTTATACTTCAAAGAAGCATTCATCAAAAAACGGTTACGAGTATCATGGTTCGTATTATACAGTTCAGCCAATAAGTTCATTCCACTATTATTATACCAATTAATTTTACCTTCATCAGTCAAAGGATTGCTATAATCACGAATATCCATTGAAGAAGGCAACTGGTAAATAGTGCGGAACATATTCTGATCGTTTGAACCTGTCATTGGTCGGTTATCTGCATTCGTATTGATATACTGTACCTTTGCATCCAAACTCCAGCGATCATCCTTACCAAATGTATAAAAAGCACGCAAAGTCAAGTTTGTACGATCCAATGTAGCTCCAGGAATCTTGCTTGAATCATCCATTCGGTTCAAAGACGCATAGATAGATGTCTTATCATACTGCTGAGAGAAAGAGATACTTTCCGTCAAATTAAGACCAGTCTTGAAAAATGCGTCTACGTTATCATAATACTGCATCACGCGTTTTTGTCCGTTGAAGGTATATTCACTTCCCATAGCAGGTCCCCAGCTATTGGATGTTTCTGTATTATATGCACCATTATCACCTTGACCAAATGATTTCTGCATCTTAGGATTCATGAAAATCGTTTCTGCAGAAACTGATCCAGAAATGGTAATACCTAAACCTTCACGTTTAGTACCTTTTTTTGTTGTAATCAAAATAACACCATTACCTGCACGAGATCCATAAAGTGCGGCAGCAGAAGCACCTTTCAAAACGGACATTGATTCAATATCTTCCGGATTAATATCTGAAAGACCATTACCCATATCCAAAGACGGATTATAAAAGTCCGCATTATCTGCACCGGTAAAGTTATCCATAGGAACACCATCAACCACAATCAACGGCTGATTTGTACCTGTCACAGAGTTTGCACCACGCAACTGAATTTTTGAAGATCCACCAGGTCCATTACTAGAACGAATAACCTGTACACCCGAAATCTTACCAGACAAAGCATTAGCGAGGTTTGTTTCACGGGCTTCAACCAAAGATTCTCCTTTGACTTCCTGAATGGCATAACCCAAAGCTTTCTTTTCACGCTTGATACCCAAAGCAGTCACCACTACTTCCTGAAGGACCTCAGTATCATCAGACATTTGAATAGTTCCAAGATCTGATACAGCTTTTAACTGTTGTGTCTTATAACCTATATAAGACAATTCAAGTGTAGCTCCAGAAGTTATTTGTAAAGTAAACTTACCATCAATATCCGTAATCGTACCATTTGTAGTACCAACTTCAAGAATACTTACACCTATCAAAGGCTCACCTTGAGCGTCAACAACTGTACCTTGAGTGGTAATTTTAGCAGACTGTTGTAGTATAGATGCATCCACTGACTTTTCAGGAGCAGCCCATACAGTTCCCCATCCGGAAACAACCAACAATAAAAACATTTTGTGAAAACCTACCAATCTCATAAATTAATTAGATTAATGATATAACTTAGAATTAGAATTTATTATTCAAAAAAGACGAGAAGTCAACAAGATATCAATTAAATATTTTAAAAATATCCATGGCTAATTTTCATAGATATTACATTAATGTTTACATTTATAAAATTATTCATAGTACAAATATAGATATATTTTAAATAATCCACTCTTTATATATAGAAAAATGAATAAAATTAAATATTATTAATATTATATGAGTTAAAAAACAAACAAGGAATCAGAAAGGCTTCACATAGACATACACATTCTAACAATAAAATAAAAGAAGTTACAGTTTAAAGGTATGACAACATCCGTTACATCCAAGTTTTTTTGAACAAAGATTCTTTTTCTAAAAAAGTGCGACGCTACAACAAAACAGAACCAAAAATAATATACAAAAGGGCACAAAAAAAACTCCGCCAATTGGCGGAGTTCTATCAGAAAGCGGAAGCTGGGGGATTCGAACCCCCGGTACGGTTACCCGTACGGCAGTTTAGCAAACTGCTGGTTTCAGCCACTCACCCAAACTTCCAATCTTCTTTGGGAACGCATCTTCTCTCAAATGCGGTGCAAATATAGAGCGACTTTTTGAGTTGTGCAAACTTTTGCAAAGATTTTTTCGCAAACACACCTCTCCCTTAACCCGTTTCTATAACCTATACTACTTTGTAATTAATGCAAAATAATAATATACCACAAAATAGGTATTGTACAACACAAGGTTTTTCACTACCTTTGCACTCGGTTTAGAGAACCACATTTACATAACTTTTTAATATTTCAAATTTATGGCAATGAATTTTAAAGAAGGCCGTTGGAACCATGAAATCAACGTCACCGATTTCGTAAAGACAAACATTACGCCTTACGAGGGCGACGCTTCATTCCTGGTCGGTCCAACTGAACGTACAAAAGCTGTTTGGAACAAATGTTTGGAAGCTTTGGCTGAAGAACGTGCAAACAATGGTGTACGCTCGCTCGATCCGTCCACAGTATCAACCATCACTTCTTTCGCACCGGGATATATTGATAAGGAAAATGAAGTCATTGTCGGCTTGCAGACTGACGAAGTGTTGCGCCGCGCAATCAAACCTTTTGGAGGTATCAAGGTAGTAGAAAAAGCTTGCCGTGAAAACGGAGTAGAAGTTGACCCGAAGGTTAAAGATATTTTCACTCATTATCGCAAAACTCATAACGACGGGGTCTTCGATGCATACACAGAAGAAATCCGTTCTTTCCGCTCACTTGGTTTCTTGACAGGACTTCCTGACAACTATGCACGCGGACGAATCATCGGTGATTACCGTCGTCTGGCATTGTATGGTCTGGACAGACTGATTGAAGCTAAACAAAATGATTTGCGTCACCTGACTGGTCCGATGACTGATGCCCGCATCCGTCTTCGTGAAGAAGTGGCAGAGCAGATCAAGGCCCTGAAGGAAATCAAGATCATGGGAGAACAATACGGTCTTGAACTGGGACGTCCGGCTCACAATGCACAGGAAGCTGTTCAGTGGGTATACATGGCTTACCTGGCTGCCGTAAAAGAACAGGATGGTGCTGCCATGTCATTGGGTAACGTATCGTCTTTCCTGGATATCTATATTGAATATGATATGGCTCATGGCCTGCTTGACGAAGCACATGCACAGGAGTTGATTGACCAGTTTGTTATCAAACTGCGTATGGTACGCCACTTGCGTATGCAGGCTTATACCGACATCTTTGCCGGCGACCCGACATGGGTGACTGAGTCTATCGGCGGACGCTTCAACGACGGACGTACAAAAGTAACCAAGACTTCATTCCGTTTCTTGCAGACATTGTACAACCTCGGTCCTTCACCAGAACCGAACTTGACCGTGCTGTGGAGTCCGGAACTGCCGGAAGGTTTCAAGAACTTCTGTGCACAGGTTTCTATCGATACATCTTCTATCCAGTACGAGAACGACGACCTGATGCGTGAAGTACGTAACTCTGACGACTACGGTATCGCTTGCTGTGTATCTTATCAGGACATCGGCCGTCACATCCAGTTCTTCGGTGCACGCTGTAACCTGGCTAAGGCATTGCTGCTGGCTATCAACGGCGGACGCTGTGAAAACACCGGCACACTGATGGTAAAGGACATTCCGGCATTGAGCGGTGATGTATTGAACTTTGAAGAAGTGCTTGCCAACTATAAGAAAGTGCTGAAAGAAATGGCACGCGTGTACAACGAAGCCATGAACATCATCCACTACATGCACGACAAGTATTATTACGAAAAGGCTCAGATGGCTTTCGTAGATACTGACCCGGTTATCAACCTGGCTTACGGTGTGGCAGGTATGTCTATCGCTGTTGACTCATTGTCTGCCATCAAGTATGCAAAGGTAACAGCTCGCCGTAACGACATCGGACTGACAGAAGGATTCGACATCGAAGGTGAATTCCCCTGCTTCGGAAATGACGATGACCGCGTAGACCACCTGGCAGTAGACTTGATTTACTACTTCGACGAAGAATTGAAGAAATTGCCGGTTTACAAGAATGCCAAACCGACCTTGTCTATCCTGACCATTACTTCAAATGTGATGTATGGTAAGAAAACAGGTGCCACTCCAGACGGCCGTGCCAAAGGTGTAGCATTTGCTCCTGGAGCTAACCCGATGCACGGGCGCGACAAGAACGGTGCCATTGCTTCTCTGAGTTCTGTAGCTAAATTGCGCTACCGTGACTCACAGGACGGTATCAGTAATACCTTCTCTATCGTACCGAAATCTTTGGGAGTAGATATGGAAAACCGTATCGAGAACCTAGTAACGATGATGGACGGTTACTTCGTGAAAGGTGCGCATCACCTGAACGTAAACGTATTGAACCGGGAAATGCTAGAAGATGCCATGGAGCATCCGGAAAAATATCCTCAGCTGACAATTCGTGTATCTGGTTATGCGGTGAACTTCATCAAACTGAGCCGTGAGCATCAGCTGGAAGTAATTTCACGCAGCTTCCACGAACGCATGTAATTCTTGCATAAAGAGTATATAATTTTAACTGGACACAAGCTACCCGGATTTTCAGTCCGGTAGTTTGTGTCTATTATTTTTTATCCTATCATGATTAGAGTACATTCATACGAATCATTAGGCACATACGACGGTCCGGGAATACGTCTCATTGTTTTCTTGCAAGGCTGTAATTTCCGATGCCTTTATTGTGCCAATCCCGATACTATTGATGCCAAAGGTGAAAGTAAAGAAACTGCTCCTGAAGAGATTCTCAAGATGGCTGTAAGCCAAAAACCTTTTTTCGGGAAGAAAGGAGGCATTACTTTCAGTGGAGGAGAACCGACCTTTCAGGCAAAAGCCTTGGTTCCTTTATTCCGCATGCTGAAAGAAGCGGGCATTCATATCTGCATAGATACAAATGGCGGAATCTGGAACGAAGATGTAAAGGAGTTGCTTTCGCTGGCAGACCTCGTACTACTTGACGTAAAAGAGTTCAATGACGAACGTCATAAAGCACTCACCTCCAGAAGTAATGCACAAACCCTGAAACTGCAGCCTGGCTTAAAGAAAACAGAAACCGTTCTGGCTGCGTTATGTACTGGTACAAAAGTACAGCTACTTTAAAGAAGACATAGAAGCACTCGGCGAGCATTTCAAAGACTATCGCATGATTGAACGGGTTGAGATACTTCCCTATCACACTCTAGGTGTACATAAATATGAAGCCATGAAAATGGACTACCAGCTGAAAGATGTACAACTCAACACGCAAGCGCAATTAGATGAAGCGAAAGAATTGTTTGAAAAGTACTTCAGGACGGTTTACATAAACTAAGTAATTAGTTTACAACAAATTACTCAATCTCAGTACTCCTTAAGAAGTACTGTAGTACTTCCAAGCAAGTACTGGAGTACTTCCGCGGCAGTACTACGATACTTTTTAGGAAGTACTGACCGACTCCAACTTAAAATAAAAAACTGCAACTTTTTCTGAAAAAATTTATCACCCTCATGCAGTATTTACATATATGTGTCATTTATTAGTCAGACAACAGGAAATAATAAGACTATAATTACTATATGGAGAAAAGAAGGTTAGTGAATAAAACCGAGATGGGAAAAGAAAATTTTAAAAGAATTTCCAGCAAACAACTGGAAGCCAGGATTACGGCCTTCACTGTCATACTGGCAGTAATTGTCATGAACATATTGTGGTGGACAGGTACACAGTTCTTAGAGTTGAACAACAACCACAATATTACGGAAACTGCAAAACCTTTCAATCAACAGGCCATGCAGCACCGATAAACTGTCATTGGGGAATCAACACAAAAAGGAGTCCCGGTATCCAAGTTCAAAGATACCGGGACTCCTTTTTTCTATCTGTTACCTTATTACAGTAATAAAACGGTCAGTTCACGCGCTCCGTGTGCTCCCATCACCAGCGCCTGCTCAATATCCGCCGTTTTTGATGGACCAGAGATGAATACACCGTAACCATACTCTCCTGTATCTATTTTCTGATACGCCTCGTGCATGTTGTTTACCAGATTTTTCCGGTCGAGCAGAAGTATCAAGGCCTCAGAAATGAAGTACACCGCACGCTGTTCCACATCCTGCTGTACCCAGACAGCTCCGTTTTCACACACACCGATGCGTCCGTCTACCACAGCCAGGTCTGTGCCATCCAAATCAGCAGAAGCCTCCACATCGTCAGGATGAAAAGTGGCACAGGTTATATTCTTCAGATTGGAAGCAATACGTTTGGCATCCGGATACAATTTACGAACCAACGCATTGACATCTTCTCCCTCATTGACCGTCACCACACGTCCGCCGACTTCTGCCACAACCTTACAGAATTGTGCTACCTGATCAGCGTACGTAATTGCCCCTTGTTCCAATGCAGACAAGTCCGGCTTTTCATAACGTACTCGCGTATTACGACGTATGTTCTGCAATATATCTTCTCTACTACTCATAGCTTCCCTATTTTACTTTACCCTTTTTCCACATTTCATTAAAACTTTCCTTAGCAAACTGTGGCATTTCATGTTCTTTTCCCCAGTCATTCAATCCATTGTACACCAGTGAACGAGGGAAAGAATTCACCCACGAAGCCCGTGCCAGAGCCAAATTAAATAAAGACGGATGTTCCATCAGCACCTTCATACCGCCCGACATGAGACGCTTGGACGAGCTGGCTACTCCCAAGCCATCCAGTTTTTGTCTCCAACGATAAATCTGGTCTGCCAAATCTACTTTCGCCGGACACACATTCTGGCAAGAATAACACAAAGAACAGGCCGATACATTATCATAATAGTGTAAAGGTGCTTTCAGCATTCCCAGATTAATGCCAATCGGGCCCGGAATAAAATAGGTATAAGAATATCCGCCGGAACGACGGTACACCGGACATGTATTCATGCAAGCTCCGCATCGCAAGCAGTTCAATGTCTTTACATGCTCCTGATCAGCCAGAATATTACTACGCCCGTTATCTACGATAATGATGTGCAGTTCACCTCCTTTGCGGGGTTTACGATAATGCGAAGTATAGGTCGTGATGGGTTGTCCGGTACCAGAACGTGCCAGCAAGCGGGTAAATACGCCCAGTGCCTCACGGTCGGTACAATCTTTTCCAACCCGAAAGCTGCAATCTGCAATTTAGGCTGCGAGGTACCCATATCCGCATTACCTTCATTGGTACACACCACAAACTCACCCGTAGAAGCCACGGCAAAATTAGCTCCTGTCATAGCGGCTTCCGCTTCAATAAACTTATGACGCAGATTCTTACGTGCCGCATGCGTCAAATAAGTCTGGTCATTGTTGCCCGGCTCCGTGCCCATCTCTTTCACAAACAGTTCACCGATTTCTTCCTTCTTGATATGGATGGCCGGCACCACGATGTGACTGGGTTTCTTATGCATCAGCTGAAGGATTCTTTCTCCCAAATCACTTTCCACCACATCAATTCCTTTCTGAATCAGGAATTCATTCAGTCCACATTCTTCGGCCAGCATCGATTTACTCTTGATAAAGCGATGCACATTGTGTCCGTGCAGAATATTATAGATTATAGAACAATACTCATCGGCATCTTTCGCCCAATACACATGGGCTCCGTTTGCCTGTGCGTTCTTTTCAAACTCCTGCAAAAGCAAATCCAGGTGACTGTTGCTGTACATCTTGATGGCAGAAGCCATGTCGCGCAACTGTTCCCATTCCGGTACCTCCCGGCTAATCTTATCTCGTTTGGCACGCATCATCCACAAGGTCTGGTCATGCCATCCCGCCAGTTCCTTATTTTCCTGAAACTTCTCGGCGGTTTTTGAATGTTTCGTACTCATAGTCCTGCAGCTAAAACTTCTACAATATGAATGGTTTTGATAGGCAACTTCTCTCTGGCAATTATCCCGTTCTGATGCATCAGACAGGAGCCATCGGCACCTACGATATATTCTGCACCCGTATCCATGTGACGTTTCACCTTATCACGTCCCATCTGTCCGGATACGGCGTGTTCTTCTACCGCAAACATACCTCCAAATCCACAACACTCATCCGGTCTTTCCGGTTCTACCACTTCAATGTCTTTCACCAAGGAAAGCAAATCACGAAGCTTATTATAATACGGGATATTCAATTCGCTCGGTGAAGAAAGGTGCATCAGGCGCACTCCATGACAACTGTTCTGGATACTGACCTTGTGAGGGAAAGAAGCCTGCAAGGAAGTGGGTTTCACCACGTCATGAATAAATTCGCAGATATCATAAATTTTGCCCTCGCTGGCACAACGATGAGGTTCCTTGGCTAATAACTGTCCATAATGATCACGCACAAATACCACACAGCTGGCCGACGGGCTACAATGTAATCATACTGTTCAAAAAGACGGTCAAAACGTTTGGCCAACTCTACTGACTCTTCTTCAAATCCTGCATTTGCCATCGGTTGTCCGCAGCAAGTCTGGTCCAGCGGATAATCTACATCCACCCCCAGGCTTTTCAGCAACTTAAAAGAAGCCACTCCCACCTGCGGATAAACGGCATTGATATAACAGGGAATAAATAATCCTACTTTCATATACTTAAAATCTGTTATTCGTCTTCTTTCGAGCAAAAGTAAAAGGTTTTCTCGGGAAATGAAAACTTTATTTCAGATTTTGAAAACGATTTAAACCACCATAACAAAATGTAAAAAATGCGTGCGCCCCGCGAATCACTTCGCAGGGCGCACCCAACTAATAACTAACTTCTTTTACTTTTGTGGTTTACGTAATTTCTATATGACTAACACTGCAAAGATAGGTGTTAAAGGCTGTACCCGCAATACCTAAATGTAGGTATTTTAGAATTAATCCAAATAACGACCTTTCTAAAGATTCATTTTCACTTCACTCAACTCTACCAACTTATTTACGATGGCATAAATGGTCAGTCCGGCGGCCGAGTGAATCTGTAATTTTCGCGTAATGTTCCGGCGATGCGTAATGACCGTATGCACGGAAATATAGAGTTTTTCGGCAATTTCCTTATTGGTCATTCCTCGCACCACACAACCTACGATTTCTTTTTCCCGCTGGCTCAATGAGTCCTGGTCGCTTTCTTCCTCATCCGGCACGTTCATCAGCATCGACACCTTATGCGACAAAGAATCCACGTCTCAAATAAATTGACCGAATCATCGTAGCCTTTCAACTGGTTGGCATCCACCATCGTGTAAATCAGCGACACGAATTTCATGGCAGCTTCCGGATATTCCTGCTTGAAAGCAGCCACATCGAACCATCCTCCAAATTGAGGGTTTATAATCAAAATTTGTGGAGTATGTGCCTCCATACAATGCTTCAGGCCCTCTTCTGAAGAAACCTCGATTACCTGTACCGGCAAATCAGGCAGACGCCTCAACACAGACACGAGTCCGCTGCGAATAATCATCGACGTATCTGCCACAGCAATGTATATTGTTTCCTGCGGTTTCATTTTATCTCCTTTTCCAACTCCATGATTGCGGGCACGAAAATAAAATCTTCCACCCGGTTGTGCGAAGCCAAATCCTCCTCACAACTAAATATATCGAACAAGGTAGCATTCAGCAGCTGGTTGTCCCCGCCCGACGGATAATATTTGATAATGATATTTTTCAGCTCGGTCAACTTGGCATTGATCTGGTCATGGTGACGGGCAAAAACTCCGATGCTGTAATCTTTCAGCCGTTCTCCCTTCAGCAAATGTTCCACATAAGTAAATACCTTTTCATTCTCATATTCCATGTGCTTGCGTACCTCGTGCACGTATGCATCGAAAAACTTCACAATCAGAAAAGCGACTTCATTCTCCGATGAACAGTCGATTGCCTCTATCAGTTTCCGCCGGATGGTAGGCAACTGGAAATCCAGAAAATAGGAATGAGCCTTTTTAAGGTATTCTACCAGTGCAGGAATGGAAAGTCCCTGCAAATGGTCGTGAATATGATTGCTCTCCTCGCCCAGGAAATTGACCACTATCAGGAATGTATTGCAATCCACCTGATTCATGTCGCACACTTCCTGCACGGACTTGTCACCAAACCCTAATGAGATGCCAAAACGGCTCATCACCTGCAGAAGAGCATAATTCTCACAAATCAAGTCGCCCATCTTGTCGGTGGGTTTATACATTCGCGTAGTATTGTTACACATAAATATCGTATTCATAAATTCACACTGCAAAATAAGAGAATCCTTTCAACACCCGCAATCACCATTTGTAGGTATATTGTCTGAAACATATCCGTCAGGCAAAGATAAGGCAGGCACCGCGTTTCTACCAGCCGAAAATACACAAAAATCCCTAAAGAAAAGAGAGAAAACGAGCCATCGTATCTAGAAAAAAAATACCTTTGTTACATAAACTTTAAAATTATCATATTATGTATACCATACAAACCAACGCTTCCGGCACACGCAGCATGGAAATTTCTGAAAAGCATCTGGAAACCATTGAAAAATATTCGCTCTTCCAACAGCTTATTGACAGCAACGGAATTGTGGACGAAACCGTGCTCGACAAACTGAAACTGAACATCCGTTCGCTCATTGCGTCCATGGAAGAAAACAGCAAGGACTTGCTCGACCTGTGCATTGACGTGATTTATCACAACAACATGAAAGCGTTCGGCTTACACCAGCTCATCCTTCTTTATATCAAATGGGAAAGAGAAAAAGAAGAGAAAGAGGAACAAGAAGAAACTGAAGAAAACCACAATTAAAGAAACGCCTTGAAAGAATACAAGCTGACCGACTGGTTGCCTACTACCAAGAAAGAGGCTGAACTGAGGGGATGGAACGAACTTGACGTCATCATCTTCAGTGGAGATGCGTACGTGGACCATCCTTCTTTCGGTGCTGCCGTCATCGGACGAATGCTTGAAGCCAAAGGACTGAAAGTAGCCATCATCCCCCAGCCCAACTGGCGCGATGACCTGCGCGACTTCAAGAAACTGGGAAGACCAAGACTGTTCTTCGGCGTATCTGCCGGATGTATGGACAGCATGGTCAACAAGTATACGGCCAACCGACGGCTGAGAAGCGAAGATGCCTATACGCCCGACGGACGCCATGACATGCGCCCGGAATATCCCAGCATTGTCTATACGCAGATTCTGAAAAAACTGTACCCTGACGTACCGGTGGTTTTAGGCGGTATAGAAGCCTCTCTTCGACGCCTGACGCACTATGACTATTGGGAAGAGAAATTACGTCCTTCCATCTTGGTAGAATCAGGAGCTGACCTGCTTATTTACGGAATGGGAGAAAAACCCATTACAGAACTGAGCGAGCGTTTGCTTGAGGTAGAAGGAGAAGTTCATGCTGGGGACTTGCCGCACGACATTCCACAAACAGCTACCTGATTTCACAGAAAGAGGTAGCCGCTCTGCCGGAAAATCCGAACGGGCAAGGCGACCTGACACTCTATTCGCATGAAGAATGCCTGAAGGACAAGAAAAAACAGGCACAGAACTTCCGACATATTGAGGAAGAATCCAACCGCTATGCGGCTGCCCGCATCCTTCAGCAGGTAGGAAAGCAGACGGTGGTTACCAACCCGCCTTATCCTCCCATGACGCAAGGAGAGCTGGACATGTCGTTCGACCTGCCTTACACCCGTCTTCCGCATCCTAAATACAAAAACAAGCGAATTCCGGCTTATGAAATGATCAAGTTCTCTGTCAACATCCACCGGGGATGCTTTGGCGGATGTGCTTTCTGTACCATCTCGGCTCATCAGGGAAAGTTCATTGTCAGCCGAAGCAAGGAAAGTATTCTCAAGGAAGTAAAAGCCATCGCTGAAATGCCCGACTTCAAAGGTATCTGAGTGATTTGGGAGGCCCCTCGGCCAATATGTACCAGATGGAGGAAAAGATACGGCTCTTTGCCGCCGCTGCAAACGTCCGTCGTGCATCCACCCGAAAGTCTGCCCGAACCTGAATACCGACCACCAGCCGTTATTAGAGATATACCATGCGGTAGACAGCTTGCCGGGCATCAAGAAAAGCTTTATCGGCAGTGGAGTGCGCTACGACCTGCTTCTCCATCAGAGCAAAGATGCAAAAACCAACCAGAGTACCAAGGAATATACCCGTGAACTGATTACACGCCACGTAAGCGGACGACTGAAAGTGGCTCCGGAACATACCAGCGACAAAGTACTGTACCTGATGCGCAAACCTCCGTTCGAGCAGTTCTACGAGTTCAAGCGTATCTTTGACAAAATCAACAAGGAAGCGGGATTAAGACAACAGATTATCCCCTACTTCATCAGCAGTCACCCTGGCTGTACGGAAGAGGACATGGCCGAACTAGCGGTCATCACCAAGAAACTGGACTTCCACCTGGAGCAGGTACAGGATTTTACGCCTACCCCTATGACCGTCTCTACGGAAGCATGGTACACAGGCGTACACCCCTACACACTGGAACCGGTATTCTCGGCCAAGACCCCTCGTGAAAAACTGGCCCAGCGCATGTTCTTCTTCTGGTATAAACCCGAGGAACGGAAGGCCATTATCAACGAATTACGGAAAATCGGTCGAAACGACCTTATCAACAAACTATACGGGAAATCGTGATTTTCCCACCGCAAGGTTCGTCCGTGTCAAGCATGACGCGGACGAATTTTGCGTACTACCGTCGACAGACTTTTCTGGATGGTCCGGGTCAGCACAATTAAGGTAACGGCCACCAAGATAAGGAATATTCCCCAGCCTTCCTGCATGGTAAACTCTTCCCCAAAAATCAAGGCACCGATACATACGGCCGTCACTGGTTCCATGGCTCCCAATACCGAAGTCATTGTCCCTCCAATATTCTGTACGGCCAAGACCAAAGTAATATTGGAAATGACAGTAGGCACCACCGCCAGCAAGAACAGATTTCCAATTGAAACTGCATCCGGTACCGGCTGTATTCCCTGATTGGTCAACGCCTTTATGGCAAACAGCACCGTACTTACGATAAATACGTAAAAAGCTAATTTCCGGCCGCTCATATCACGCAATCTTGATTTATTGACTGCTACAATGTAGCCCGCATAACATACGGCCGAAAGCAAGACAATAATCACTCCCGTCGCATCGGCCGACAACTCATCTCCCTTCAAAGAAAGTTCAGATACGCCATATATTGCCAGCAGAATAGCTACCCACGTTACCCAGGAAGCTTTCTCACGGAACAAGACCAACATCAGCAAGGTCACAAATACGGGATAGGTAAAATGAAGTGTCGTGGCTACCCCGGCTCCCATAAATCCATATCCCCAGAACAGAAACATGGCTGAGCCTGTGTACAGCAGTCCCAACAAAAGAAACATCGGAATATCACGGCTCTCTATACGAAATGACTCCTTCTTTATTTTCATCATGGCACCCAATGCAAAGGTGGCAAAGAGAAAACGATAAAAAAGAATCGAATCAAACATCATCCCTTTCTGCATCAAAGGCAGCGTAAACAAGGGTATCAAACCAAATGTTACCGAAGTGGCAATCCCATAGAAAAAACCTTTCAAGCTATTCATATTTTCTGATTTTACGATAAAAACGCCGCAAAGGTACACAATTTAGCCGACATTCCTAAAAAGAAAAGAAGCGGCAGATACCTCATTATCGGGTTTCTGTCGCTTCCTCCATATAAAATCACTTGAACTTTTATCTTTCTCCAATCGGCTTGTAGTCCACTTCCTCCAGTACGTTCTTGTACGCCGGACGGATAATGCGACGACCTTCGAAGTTCAGTTCCTCAATACGGTGTGCCGTCCATCCCACAATACGGGCCATGGCAAACAGCGGCGTATAGATTTCATGCGGCAAACCCATCAGTTCGTAGATAAAGCCTGAATAGAAATCCACATTCGAGCAAACCTGCTTCTTGGTTCCTTTCACTTTCTTGAAGCATTCAATGGCACGCTGTTCCAGGAGTTCAAGGAAAGCAAATTCTTTCTCACATCCCTTTTCTGCCACCAATTCACCAGCCAGTTCCTTCAGCAATACGGCACGCGGATCGGAAATCGTGTACACCGCATGACCGATACCGTAAATCAATCCACTGCCATCGTAGGCTTCCTTGTTCAGCATGCGGGTCAGATAAGTATCGATTTCGTCTACATTCGTCCAGTCAGAAATCACCTCTTTCAAGTGATGGAACATCTTGACCACCTGAATGTTGGCACCTCCGTGCAGAGGACCTTTCAACGAACCAATTCCGGCTGCAATGCTGGAATACGTATCCGTGCGAGTAGAACTGGTGACGCGTACGGTAAATGTTGAGTTGTTACCACCTCCATGCTCTGCCTGAAGCACCAGCAGCAAGTCGAGCATACGCGCTTCCAGCGGAGTGTATTCTTTCTTAATCATGTAAAGGAAGTTTTCGGCCAGCGACAGATTCTCGTGCGGATGGCGAATGTGCAGCGAACGTCCGTGTATACTGTGACGATAGATGCTATACGCATACGCAATGATGGTCGGGAACTTTGAAATCAGTTCGATGGACTGACGCATCAGGTTGTCGCGTGAAATATCATCCGGATTCGGGTCGAACGTGTACATTTCGAGCACACTACGTGCCAGGATGTTCATGATGTTCTGCCCTTCAAGGTCGATAATGTTCATGGTCGTCTTCTTGTCCAGCGGCATATTGTCATTGATGAGCTCCTTGAACGAAGCCAGTTGTTCGCTGTCAGGAAGTTCACCCGACAACAGCAGATAAGCCACTTCCTCAAAGCCGAAACGCTTCTCGCGCAGCAAGGCATGAGCAATGTCATCCAAATCGTATCCGCGATAGAATAACTTACCCGGAATAGCCTTCAATCCCTGGTCTGTGCGTTCATAACCTACCACATTACCAATCTTTGTCAGTCCCACGAGCACACCTGTACCATCTTCGTTACGCAGACCCCGCTTTACATTGTATTTCGTGAACAGTTCATTGTCGATGCGGCATGCCTGCTTGGCACACTCGGAAAGTTTGTAAACTATATATTCTTTCTTCATAAACTTCTCTTTTTATCCATTAAAAACACTCCGACAAGAAAATCCTCCGACTATTACAGCAAAGAAATGATTTCCTGTCCAAATTCATTCGTGCCCAACGCGTGGCCATTCGGCATGAAACGCGCCAAATCATGAGTAGCCTTCCCTTTCGAGAAAGCTTTCTCCAAAGCATTCACAATCAGTTGGGCAGCTTCTTTCCAGCCCATGTACTCCAGCATCATGACAGAAGAAAGCAGCAAGGAACACGGATTCACCACATTCTTTCCGGCAATGTTCGGTGCCGTGCCGTGAGTCGCTTCAAAGATGGCATGTCCGCTCTTGTAATTGATGTTGGCTCCCGGTGCGATACCGATACCGCCCACCATGGCAGCCAGCTGGTCGGACACATAATCGCCGTTCAGGTTCAGCGTAGCAATGACCGAATATTCTTCCGGAATGAGCAGGGTATTTTGCAGGAAAGCATCTGCAATGCAATCCTTCACCACCACTTTTCCATCGTTGATGGCTTTGGCTACGGCAGCTTGGCAGACTCTTCACCCAGCTCTTTCTTCAGGCGGTCATATTCGTTCATAGTGAAAGTCTGGTCCTTGAACTCGGTTTCGGCCACTTCGTATCCCCAGCGCTTGAAACCTCCTTCCGTAAACTTCATGATATTTCCCTTGTGTACCAGTGTCACTGACGGCAGGCCGTGTTGCAATGCGTATTCAATGGCTGCACGTACCAGTCGCTGGGTACCTTCCTTTGACACGGGTTTCACACCAAATGAAGAGGTTTCCGGGAAACGTACCTTGGTCACACCCATCTCATCACGAAGGAAAGCATAGAATTTCTGTGCTTCCGGTGTACCTTGTTCCCATTCGATACCCGCATAAATGTCTTCCGTATTTTCGCGGAAAATGTGCATGTTCACCTTGTGCGGCTCTTTCACCGGAGAAACGACTCCTTTGAACCAGCGTACCGGACGCAAGCAGACATACAAATCGAGCGTCTGACGCAATGCCACGTTCAGCGAACGGATACCACCGCCTACCGGAGTGGTCAACGGACCTTTAATACCTACCAGATATTCCTTAAATGCTTCCAGCGTAGCCTTCGGCAACCATTCACCAGTCTGCTCAAAAGCCTTTCCACCGGCCAGCACCTCTTTCCATTCAATACGGCGCTTACCTACGTAGGCCAGCTCTACCGCTGTATTGACAATTTTCTGACAAACCGGAGTGATTTCTGCTCCTACTCCATCCCCTTCAATAAAAGGAATCACTACGTGATCGGGAACCACCAGTTTCCCGTCCTGCATATACATCTTATTGCTCATTTCTCTCATTTTTTAAAGGTGTTCAAGGCTGAACCGGCCTTAAACCAGTTAATTTGCATTTCATTATAGGTATGAAGCACTTCGAAAGTTTCTGTCGTGCCGTCTTCGTGCGTCAACACGGCATGCAACGGTTTACCCGGAGCAAAGCGTTGCAATCCCAAGATAGAAATCCGGTCGTGCTCACGTACCTTGTCGTAATCGTTCTTGTCGGCAAAAGTCAGTGCCAGCATACCCTGTTTCTTCAAGTTTGTTTCATGAATACGGGCAAAGCTCTTGGCCAGAATTACCCGTACGTTCAGGAAGCGCGGTTCCATGGCGGCATGTTCACGACTGGAACCCTCTCCGTAATTTTCTTCTGCCACTACGATAGAGCTCATGCCCTTTGCCTTGTACTGCTTGGCCACTGCCGAAACGGCTTCATATTCGCCAGTCAGCTGATTCCATACGCAGTTAGTCTTACCGTTGAATGCATTGACAGCCCCCATCAGCATATTATCGGAAATATTTTCCAGGTGTCCGCGGAAGCGCAACCATGGTCCGGCCATAGAGATGTGGTCGGTAGTACATTTTCCCTGCGTCTTAATCAACAGCGGAAGCTCCATGAAGTCTTCTCCGTTCCATGCAGCAAATGGTTCCAGTTTCTGCAAGCGCTGTGAGTCCGACTGAATGGTCACTTCCACCTTTCCTCCGTCGGCCGAAGGAGCCACATAACCATTGTCATCTACTGTAAATCCTTTCTGTGGCAGTGTTTCCCCTGTCGGCGGATCAAGTCTGACTTCTTCTCCCTTCTCATTTTTCAGGGTATCCGTCAGCGGATTAAAGCACAAGTCGCCTGCAATGGCAAACGCCACAGCCATTTCCGGTGAAGCAATGAACGCATGTGTGTTCGGATTGCCATCGGCACGCTTGGCAAAGTTACGGTTGAACGAAGTCACGATAGAATTGGCCCGAAGCGGATCGTCAGTCACACGCTTCCACTGTCCGATACAAGGACCGCAGGCATTGGTCATCACCACACCGCCGATGCTCTTCAAGTCCTCAATCATGCCGTCGCGCTGAGCCGTGCAATATACCTGTTCCGAACCCGGATTGATAATCAGCGAAGCCTGCATCTTCAAACCTTTTGCCTTTACCTGACGGGCTACCGAAGCTGCACGACTCAAATCCTGATAAGAAGAGTTGGTACAAGAACCAATCAATCCCACTTCCATCTTCTGCGGGAACCCTTCCTTCTTCACACGGGCAGCAAATTCCGATACCGGACAAGCTGCATCGGGCGTAAACGGTCCGTTCACATACGGTTCCAGTGCAGAAAGGTCGATTTCAATCAAACGGTCGTAATATTTCTCCGGCTGCTGTGCCACTTCCGCATCTGCCCGCAAATCGGCCGCATTAGCCTCAGCCAGTTCGGCAATATCCTCACGTCCGGTAGCGCAGAGGTAGCGCTTCATCTCCTCATCATAAGGGAAAACAGAAGTCGTAGCTCCCACCTCAGCTCCCATGTTACAGATAGTAGCCTTTCCGGTAGCAGACAACGAGCGGGTTCCCTCTCCGAAATATTCAATAATGCATTCGTTCCTCCTTCACGGTGAGAATACCTGCCAGTTTCAAAATCACATCTTTTGGTGAAGCCCATCCGTTCAACGCACCGGTCAGCTTCACACCAATCAGTTTCGGCATCTTCAATTCCCATTCCATACCGGTCATTACGTCCACTGCGTCGGCACCGCCCACGCCAATGGCAATCATACCCAATCCACCGGCATTCGGGGTGTGTGAGTCGGTTCCCACCATCATGCCACCCGGAAACGCATAGTTCTCAAGTACGACCTGATGAATGATACCTGCTCCCGGTTTCCAGAAGCCGATGCCGTACTTCGAAGCCACACTTTTCAGAAAATCGTATACCTCTTTATTAGTAGTGCAAGCAGAAGGCAAATCCTCTTCCACTCCTTTATATGCTTGAATCAAATGTCACAATGTACGGTAGCAGGAACAGCTGAAACGGATTTTCCCGCATTCATAAACTGCAACAGCGCCATCTGGCCGTCGCATCCTGCATGGCTACGCGGTCCGGACGGAAGTTAACATACTCTTCCCCCCGACGAAAGCAGCCACCGTGTTTTCGTCGTATAAATGTGCATACAATATTTTTTCAGCCAAAGTCATGGCACGCCCCAGTTTCTTACGGGCCTTTTCTACTTTTTCTGCATACGACGCATAGAACGTCTTCTGCATTTCCATGTCGTAAATCATCTGAACAATCTTTTATAACTTCGTGCGCAAATATATTGAAAATATCTCACAATATCACACTTATATCAAATAAAAAACAACAATCTGCCACAAAACCTCATTTCTTTATAACAGAGGGCTGTTTTTTACCGTATTCCGGAAAACTTTTTGACACGTCATTATCCTTAAATTGAAAATTACCTGCATATTCTTGCTATTTTCCTTGTTCGTTTTCTACGTTTTCCTACTGCAAACCCTATGTTTCCGTCGCAAAAACGTAGGGTTCCCGAACGGAAAACATACGGTTCCGCGACGGGAAACATAAAAAAACTTGAAAAGTTTCCGAATAAACTTACCGAACTTAGAAAAAAGCAGAGCCATCACATAAAAGCCAAATTATCCGCCTTTTCTGCCAGTAGAATCTCCCGCATTTTATTCGTTTTCTTCGGGATTTTTTGTAAGTTTGGAGAAACTCTTATTCAACTGTATTATGGAAACATATCTATTCTGGCTGGTCCCGGCGGCATCGCTGCTGGCATTGGCACTTGCCGGATACTTCTACCGGCAAATGAAGCAGGAAAGCGAAGGTACACCTACCATGGCACGCATTGCATCGTATGTCCGGAAAGGAGCCATGTCTTACCTGAAACAGCAATATAAAATAGTTACCCTTGTATTTATCGGACTGGCTGCCTTGTTTGCCATCATGGCCTATGGGTTCAACTTGCAAAATCCGTGGGTACCCGTAGCATTCCTCACTGGAGGTTTCTTCTCCGGTCTGTCGGGTTACTTAGGCATGAAAACCGCTACGTATGCCTCTGCACGTACGGCAAATGCCGCACGCAACTCACTGAACAAAGGATTAAAGGTGGCATTTCGCAGTGGAGCGGTTATGGGACTTGTGGTCGTAGGACTGGGATTGTTTGATATTTCTTTCTGGTACCTGCTGTTGGATTTCTGCATTCCGGAAGATGTACTGAATCCTACCGCCAAGTTATGCGTCATCACCACCACGATGCTGACTTTTGGAATGGGAGCTTCTACCCAGGCCCTGTTTGCACGTGTAGGAGGAGGTATTTATACCAAGGCGGCCGATGTGGGAGCTGACTTAGTCGGGAAAGTAGAAGCGGGCATTCCAGAAGACGACCCACGCAACCCGGCTACGATTGCCGACAATGTAGGCGATAACGTAGGTGATGTGGCCGGAATGGGAGCCGATCTCTATGAATCCTACTGCGGTTCGATTCTGGCTACCGCTGCCCTGGGAGCTGCTGCCTATATCGGCACGGGAGATACCGCCATGCAGTTTAAAGCCGTCATCGCCCCGATGCTGATTGCAGCCGTAGGTATTATCTTGTCCATCATCGGCATTTTTGCCGTGCGCACCAAAGAAAATGCAGGCATGAGAGAATTGCTCAAGGCTTTGTCTACAGGCACCAACCTCAGTGCGGGATTGATTGTCATCGCCACCTTTAGCATTCTTTGGGTACTGCAAATTGATAACTGGCTGTATATTTCACTGGCTGTAGTCATCGGACTGATTGTGGGTATCGTCATCGGACAGTCTACTGAATTCTACACTTCCCAATCCTACAAGCCCACTCAAAAACTGGCGGAAAGCGGAAAAACAGGTCCGGCTACCGTCATCATTTCGGGCATCGGATTAGGAATGGTATCGACTACGATTCCGGTCATTGCAGTTGTAGCCGGCATCATCCTGTCCTACTGGCTGGCCTCTGGTTTCGATTTTACCAACATCAGCATGGGACTTTATGGCATCGGTATCGCTGCCGTAGGTATGCTGTCCACTTTGGGCATCACATTAGCCACAGATGCTTACGGACCGATTGCCGACAATGCAGGAGGCAATGCGGAAATGAGCGGTTTGGGAGCTGAAGTCCGCAAACGCACGGATGCACTGGATTCACTGGGCAACACTACGGCCGCTACGGGTAAAGGTTTCGCCATCGGCTCTGCTGCCCTGACCGGACTGGCACTACTGGCTTCTTATATTGAAGAAATACGTATAGGACTGGAACGTATCGGTACCACCGTACTGGAACTTCCCAACGGACTGGAAGTAATGATTCACGAAGCCGGATTCACGGACTTCATGATGTTCTACGATGTCACGCTTATGAATCCAAAGGTACTTTCGGGAATGTTTATCGGTAGCATGATGGCCTTTCTGTTCTGCGGACTGACCATGAATGCTGTAGGAAGAGCAGCTGCCCACATGGTAGAGGAAGTACGCCGGCAGTTCCGTGAAATCAAAGGTATTCTGGAAGGAAAGACTGAACCTGACTACGCACGCTGTGTACAGATTTCCACCCTTGGCGCACAGAAAGAAATGGTATTCCCGTCACTGCTGGCCATCATCGCCCCCATTGTGACAGGTCTGCTGTTTGGTGTGCCGGGTGTCATTGGTCTGCTGATAGGAGGACTTTCCTCAGGTTTCATTTTAGCGATTTTCATGGCCAATTCCGGAGGTGCCTGGACAATGCCAAGAAATACGTGGAAGAAGGAAACTTTGGCGGAAAAGGCAGTGAAGTACACCGGGCCACAGTAGTAGGCGATACGGTAGGTGACCGTTTAAAGATACCTCCGGTCCCAGCCTGAACATCCT
>ENA-OQAZ01000063-OQAZ01000063.1-human-gut-metagenome-genome-assembly--contig:-NODE-63-length-49742-cov-4.124358_pt1 | contig 49742 bp, 63 predicted proteins | sample MGYA00242737_ERZ504531 | MGnify/ENA primary metagenome ERZ504531 (study PRJEB26092, sample SAMD00036244) | human gut metagenome | host: Homo sapiens | study: EMG produced TPA metagenomics assembly of... | reverse complement strand
GTACATTATACGGAGTAATGATTATCAAAGACAATATGGCAAATATGTGTGCAAAAGTAACTTCGACCTATATGGAATTTACTCTTGCATTTGGTCCAAAACCGGAATTTAGTTTTTCATTTAAGTAAAATACATTTAACCGAGTTAGACGCGCAATTTTTTTTGTTAAAAAAGAACATATGTTTACAAAATAAGATATCTATGGTACAATTTGTTCATAGCACAAAATAAAAAACAGTTCAGAGGAGAAGAAAATGCAGACGGTATCCAGTTATGGTGTGGAAATACGAAAACAGAATATCCCAATCCGCCAGACACTGGAAATCTATCGTCAGGCGGTCAGCTATCTGACGGAAATCTATGAACAGGTGTGGGCAGAACTGAAAATGATCCCGGAAGCAAAAAAACGCTTTAATGCAGCAGAACATCTGATTCACACAACGAAAAAGAACCATGCCCGCTTTGATTTTGACATCCGTTTTCCGAAGATGCCTTCTTATCTCAGAAGAGCTGCCATCCAGCATGCACTGGGAAGTGTATCGTCCTATGAAAGCCGGATGGAACAGTGGGAGGCAGCGGGAGAACTCTCCGGGAAACCGAATTTTACCTGTGAAAACCATGCCATGCCGGTCTTTTACCGGGATGTGATGTACCGCGAAGGGACAGAGGGAAAAGATGAGGCATACCTGAAACTGTATGACGGGCATGACTGGAGATGGTTCCGTGTGTGTTTAAGCCATACGGATATGGAATACCTGCGCAGGAACTGGTATGGGAAAAAGGCATCTGCCCCGACACTGGAAAAGAGACACCATAAATATTTCCTGCGTTTTTCCTATACAGAAGAAGTGATGTTTACCAAGACACCTGTAAAAGAGCAGATCATCTGCAGTGTGGATCTGGGGATCAATACGGATGCAGTCTGTACCATCATGCGGGCAGACGGAACTGTCCTGGGGAGAAAGTTTATTGACTTCCCCAGTGAAAAAGACCGTATGTACGCACACTGGGACGAATCCGCAGATTCCAGAGGGAACATGGATCTGCGCAGGCAGGGGACAGGTGGGCATACACCAGACGTCTGAATATAGAATTAAGCAGAAAGATCGCAGGGGCAGTTGCAGAATATGCATGGGAGAATCATGCAGATGTGATCGTATTTGAGTATCTGGAAATGAACGGAAAGATATCGGGAAGTAAGAGGCAGAAACTGCAGCTTTGGAGAAAACGGGATATCCAGAAACGGTGTGAACATCAGGCACACAGGAAAGGGATGCGCATATCCAGGATCTGTGCATGGAATACGAGCAGGCTTGCGTATGATGGATCAGGGATAGTCCTGCGTGACTGGAGAAAACACAGCCTCTGCGCATTTCAGACGGGAAAAAGATATAACTGTGACCTGTCAGCTTCTTATAATATCGGGGCCAGATATTTTATCCGTGAACTTTTAAAACCCCTTCCGGCAACGGAAAGGTCTTTGCTGGAGGCAAAAGTCCCTGCAGTAAAGCGTAGAACCTCATGTGTTTATGCAGATCTAAGGGAACTCAGTTCTGAGATGGGACTCTTAATGGCTGCATAGATGCAGGCAGATATACAGCGGACTACCTGTAATGTGGGGACCTGCCATATCTGGCATGGGAAAAAGCGCATATCTGCGCAAACCTAAGTTACAGGCGTATCCGCCGATATTTAGTCTGACGCCTAAAGCGTCTGGAAGCACGTGACTTCAGTCATGTGAGGATATAATTCACGAGTGTGGAATAGCAATAAAACAGGAAAAAGCTCTGGATGGTGATAATCTGGTGCTGCGGCTGAAAAAACTGCGGCATCAGAATACCGGACAGGGCTTTTTGTAATATACGCATATGTGGAAAAATTCAGGGACATTAAGAGCTTTTTAAAACCGTATTTACAGAAAATGGAAATAAATATGGTATATTAAAAAAATAAGATGTAATATTCTTATATTTCTATAACAGTAAGAAATTGTACAGAAATGGAGGAAGAGTATATGAAGAATAAGAAAATGCTTGCAATGCTTCTGGCACTTACCGTGACAGCGGCAGGAACACCAGTATATGCCGCGGATTTTTCAGATGGAAATCTGGAAAGTGTGCAGGAAGTGGCAGAACCGGAAAAAATTCTGACGGGAGATACTGCTCTGGAAGAAGATAGTAATGCACAGGAGAATCAGGAAAGTGATGAATCCGGGGTTACGTCAGCAGAGGAAACCGATGAATTTACAGAAGAAGATGTGGCTTCTGCATTTACGGATGACACGGAGAATGAAGTGGCAGAGGCGCAGAGTTCGGATACGGAAAGTGGAAGTGAAGAGGTGACAGGTACCGAAGGTTTGGAGTATGAATATGATGCGGAAACAGATACCTATCATCTGGTAAAAGGTGTCAATGTGGAGAGTGTTATAATTCCGGAACAATATAATGGAAAAATAGTGAGCGAAATCGGTGAAAAAGCATTTGCAGGCTGTGACCGGATAAAAAATGTCAGGGTAAACCGGGACTGGGACCAGGAAACCATGATTATCAGACAGTCTGCATTTGAAGGCTGCATTCATTTGCGAAAAGTTATGTTAAATCGCGTGATTAAGGTAGAAAAGAATGCCTTCAGAAATTGTCCACAGCTTTCTGAATGTGTATATATTAGTATTGACAATCTCTTTATAGACGGGGGAGAATTTATCGAAAGAGATGCATTTGATCCAGATAACAAAGTATGTGTATATCTGGGGGAAGAAAGTAACAATTTTAAAGGCAATAAGCAGTATTTTGTAGCTGGTTTATTTGATGAAGATTATGTATTTAAAGAAAGTGGAGTCACTTATGTTTGTTATGATCCAAATATGACAGGGGATATGAAGGTATCAGCAGAGAACATGAGGGAACAAGGATTCTGGATGTGCAGGATGAACTGGAGACGGTATTTGTCAAAGATACAAATGTGACAGGAGTGGGAAGAAAAGCGTTTTATGGGAGCGAAAAAATCAAAGTTGTGAAACTGGGAAGTCAGAACAGATATATTGAAACAAAAGCATTTTTTGACTGTGAAAATCTGGAAAGAGTATATATACCGGATACTACAAATGACATTGCGGATGATGCGTTTGATGGATGTAATTCTCTGGTAATTTATACCCCTAAGGGTTCCTATGCGGAAAAATTTGCAAGAAAACATAATATTCCAGTGGTGGTATCTGCAACCTCGCAGGATATCCTGAATGATGTGAAACCGAATCTTCGAGTAACCAAAAAAGAGAAGGATGGAGTTACACTGAAATGGGAAATATCGCAGCCATATCTTGCAGAGGGATATGAGGTAGAAAGAAAAAATGCACAGGGAGAATATGTTCACTGTTCTACGATTAAAAGCAGTGAAGTTAATACTAAAGATATTGAACTATGGAATTATAGTAAATTTTATGGGAAAAATATCACTTTCAGAGTCAAAGCATATTTTGTAGATGAGGATGGAACAATCATATACAGCCAGCCATCAAATACTGTAAAAACAACTTTCTGCCCGGTACAGCCAAAGATTACATCTCTGACAAAGAAAGCAGGGAAAAAGTTAACTGTTAAATGGAAAAAGTCAGATTATGCAATAGGATATCAGGTATGGCGTTCGGTAGATGGAAAGAAAGGTGTTTGCATAAAAACAATCAAAGGCGGGGATGTGACGAGCTTTACAGATACAAATCTGAAAGAAGGCACTACTTATATTTATTGGATTAAGAGCTATCGTATGGACTATCAGAATAAAAAAATATATAGCAGGAGCAATGATTATTCCAAAAGTATTGTGTATTAGTGAAAAAATGATAAATAAGTAAAAACAGCCACCATATGATGAACATATGGTGGCTGTATTGTGGTTAGATGAGACTTAGCTTAATTGGAAAAAGTAAGTCCAGAAACTTTGCTTACAAGATCCGGCTTAGAAGTACTCTTGTTCTGAACAATATACATTATACCGGAAGAAGCAATACAAACAGATTCAATTTCTGAAATTGAAGAATTTGGAATGAAACTTCGTCAGGGATAAGAGGCTCTTTGACAGATGCATTAGTAATCTTGTCAGGATTAATTCGATAAATTTTGGAAATTTCCACATCAGTACGATGGGTAATGAAAAATAATCCGTGATTAATATCATAATGAATATCCTGCAGAACAGTTACTTTACTAAGATAAAAAGGATTGTTGACCGTGAACTCTTTTTCAGAATCAAAACTTCCATTTTTGAAAGAGCCAATGTAAAAGTGCAGTGTCTGGCTAAATGCAGGTTCTCCGGCAAGTTGCTCATAGTTTAGAACAATAAACTTGTTATTTCCATAATATCCGATACCACCAAACATAGAATCACATTCATATGTTTCTACTATTTTTCCAGTAGAAGGATTAATTTTTGTAATCTGTTTTCTCTCAGGAGTAGTATACCTGTCGTAAGCTGCTACATATAAGAAGCCATTTACGAAAACCATACCATTACAATGTCCCAATTCTGTAAATAATTTTCTTGGGGAGAATGCTTCTGAAAAATTTTGGGAAGAAACATCAGAACTCTTAAAAAGAATACTGATTTTATCTCTAAGAACAGTATCTTTTGTAGTGTGAGTTTTAAAACAATACCCTGTATTTCCATCAAGAGTAAATGCCCCAGGATTGATGCAACTGTAGGTAGAGTTATTATAAGTTCCCACTGCATTAGGAATTTCTGTATCACCATTGCAGGAAAGTGTCATTTCCAGGATACCATCTTTTTTGAAAACCGGATTGGTCGCGCGGAAAATGGCATCTTTAGAATATTTTTCAAGGACGGATGGAGCAGAAGTTGCATTAGTGGATAAATACAAGGTTCCATCATCAGTAATATAGATGGATTTTACAACAAGTTTGCTGTAATTGCGGTTTCCGTTAAATTTGAATTCACTTGTTGGGTAATAGGTGTTTCCATTTTCTACAGAACTCAGTTCATCAGGAATTTTGGCGCAGAGAAGCATATTGTAGATAGTGAATGCACCGTCAGTTTTTTTGTTTGTGACAACAAAAAGACCGTATTTGGAGTGATAAAAAATATCCTGTGGCTGTTCATAACCGGCACTGTTATTTACATAAAAACGTTTCTTTTCCACAAATTTTCCATTGGAAAGGCTGCCAATCATATAGAAGAATGCACCATTTTTCTGCATCTTCTCAACGCCTACGATAAACAGATCTTCATTGTTAACTGTGCCATAATAAGTAATAGACTGAGGAATGTAACCATTGCCATCTTCTGTAACAGTATATTCCGCTGCGATTTTACCGATAGAAGAAACCGGCATCTTGATAATTGTGTTTTTATAGCAGGTCATATAGAGATAGTTATTATGGTAAGTCATACCATGTACAGCATAGGGAATAGAAACAGGTGTTTTTCCATTAAGTGCGTCGAAGCTGGCGGAAGCAATATTTTCAATTACAAAAATATTTGAACTTGTCTGGCTTCTTTTTGCGCAATAGGCAGTTTTTCCATTGATAGCGATACCTGCCATGTTGTCAGCACTTGGATCTGAGTCTTTACTTCCCTTGTCAGGAACAGCCGGTCCGAATACTTTGGAAATGTTGTATCTGGTTTTTGCATTTGTAGACATATAAGTGTCCTCCTTTGATTAATGTTTTTGTGCTGTTGTTTATCAGCTACACTTAATAAAGAGTCAGTAAAACTGAATTTGTAAACCAGGAAACTAAGATAGAAGAAATTTTTTTTAAATGTAAAAAGACGTATCGTTTCTAAATCTTATTTACCGGATCAGTTTCAGGAAGGTATTTCGGTCGCAGGTGCCGGAAACAGTTAATCCCTGTGCTTTCTGAAATGTTTTGACTGCTGTCAGAAGACCCGATCCAAAAATCCCCGGAATCTCCACGCCGTTTGGATTGTAACCGTGTAAGAGAAGAAGGATTTCGGCAGCAGTTACCATATACTGACATTCTCCGGATGTAACATAATGTTTTCCAAGTGCTTTATCTGTATTTAAACCAAAGATACCATCGACCACCAGACCGGCACCATAATCTTTGTTCAGAGCTGTCTGGAAGACTTTGATACCGGCTTTTACTGTGGCAGTATCTCTCTGACCGGTGACAGGAATCTGAGCAGAGGTAAAACGATTCGCATATGTCTGACCTTTGCGGACATTTTCTGATTCAGAAGAAGCAGCTGGAGCCGATGGGGAACTGATATCTGTAGTTGCATCTTCTTTCATATAGCGAAGAACGCAGTCCCATCCATACTGATAAAAATAATAATCCTGGACCATGATTTCCATGCCTGTCTGATCTCCGGTTTTTCCACCGCTGACTTTTCCGTTCTCATTGATTCTTGCGGCTACAATTCTGCCATTTCCAATATACATTACTGTGTGATGCAAAGTATTAATGATCACATCACCGCGTTTCATACCGTTTCCGGTTCGGAGATTCACTCTGGAAGTGACATCTGTGAATCCACAGGCAAGAAACGCAGATTTCATATTTCCGGTATAGGCAGCTCCCTTTGTTTTTACAGGAACTCCAGCCTGCTGCCATGCAGAAATAATCAGGGAGGAACAGTCATAATCAGGTCCCCATCTGTACTGCTGATCGTATCCATGAGTGTTGTCATTTGCGATGGCCAGTGCCCATGTTACAGCTTTTTCAATTTTTGTCATTTTCATCATCCTCTTTCTTTTGGTTTTTATAAAGATGGCGTTATTTGCAACACCATAGCAGAAAGAGTAGAAAAATAAAAAAATAGAAACAAAAAAAGCACTTTTGAAGGTGATTTAAACCTTTCAGGGACAAAAAAGTGCTTTTTGAGGACAAAAACTGTATAAAAAGAAAAAAGAGTATAAAATCAATCCTGATGTGAAGCCTGATAAATCTTTATAATATCAAGCATATATTGAGCCTGTCTTTCATTCATCTGCGAAAGAACAGTAACGGCATCTTTGACTGTGGGACTCTGAATTGTTTCATTATGAGGAATAAGATCATAAAGGAAATAGTCGATTCCTACATTTAGAACTTTTGAGAGTTTTATCAGATTTTCAATGCTGGGTTGCGTCCTTCCTGTTTCGAAGCGACTGATCGTGCTGACGGAAAATCCACTTAATTCTTCAAGTTGTTCCTGTGTGATATTCAGATTTATTCTGGCTTCTGCAATTCGTTTTCCAATCGTGTTTTTCTTCATTGGTAAAAAATTCCTTTCTTTATCTGAGTTTAACAGATTGGAAGAAAGATGTATAAGGACATAAATGACGTGCGACTAGTAAAATTTGAAGTGTTAGAGGAGGAGAAAAGTAAAATATGACAGATGCAGACAGAACGGACAAAGCGGAAGAAAGAGAAAATATGTATATTATGATGTTTACACTCCAATCATTGCAAAATTATGGGCTTTCTGTAAAAAAAACTGTAGAGAGAAGTCTGGATTATTTGTGGGAATGGTATCAGGAGTCAGGGGAAGAAAGGTATCTTCTGTTGGCAAAGCAGCATATGCAGGCGTATGTAAATATGGGATTTGCACTTAATGAACAAAATCAGACAATACGTGATATAATAAGTATACTGGATCAGACAATAGCTGATTTCTACCCTAAAGATTCTTTACCTGGAAAGAGAGTGAAACTGACTAAAGCGCAGATTCGCAGTATGATTGGGAGATGGAGGCCGTCCAGGGAGAATCCTATGACAATAGGAGAATTGGTGGAGGATATTATTAAAAAAGTAAAAGAGCACCAGACGGAAGGTATATTTACCGATATTGCAGAAGCGACTGTACTTCAGGAGAAGATGCGGAAATTTATGAACTGGTAGTAGGCAGGGAGGAGAGTTATTTTTATGATGTAAGGAAATTCAGATTTTATACGTTCATGGAGGAAACAAAGAAATGATACGAATTGCAATACTGGATGATGAGAAAGCAGATCTGGAAAAAGAAGAACAGATTACAAGACAGTATTTTTATAACAGACAGGCAGAATCTGAGATTGCAACATATCAGAGCGTGGAATGGTTTCTGCTGGGCCTCACCGAAGAACAGTTTGATATCTACATTCTGGATGCAGAGATGCCAGTAAAAAATGGAATTGAAGTGGCAAAGGAAATCCGGAAATTATATCCGGAACCGGTGATTATTTATGTTACGAATCATCTGAATTATGCGGTGGAGGCGTATGAAGTCAATACTTATCGTTATATTGCAAAAGATACAATGGAGAAGGGACTGAATGCTGCTTATGAAACATTGCTTCCGATTTTGCTGGCGAAAGAGGAAAGATACTATATTGTAAAGAAAAGAAGTGAATTGGAGAAAATAGCATATTCCGATATCTTCTATGTAAAAAAAGAGGGAAAATGTGCGGTGATTGTTCACAGAAACGGAGAAACGTCTGTCAGAGACAGTCTGTCAGCGGTAGAAAAGGCATTGGGTTCCAGAGAATTTATCGTGGCGGACAGAGGCTATCTTGCAAATATCAGACATGTGATGAAAATGAAGAGCAGAGAGCTTTATATGCGAAACGGTAATATTATTACGGTAGGAAGGGAGAGATTTAAGCATGTCAGGAAGGCTATTTTAGACTACTGGAAGGAGATTTAAAATATGTGGATGGTATTATTATATGGGGTGGCAACGTTTATGGAACTGGGGTTGGGGTGTGGATGTTTGGTAGGATGTTTCCAGAACGGAAATCCAGTTCAGAATACAGATGGGCAAAAATGATACTTTTAACGCTCTTGATTTTGACAACATATACTATGCATAGAGCATATGGACAAGAATATATATATGAAAAATTTTTTTTTTATAGTTGTTTATGCTGGAGTCATGATATCAGATGCTATCTTATATAAATATAGAGATTTTTTTCAGAATCAATAAGAAGACCGAAAAAATAATTCTGTTTTCATATATATCAATAATGTTGACGTGGCAGTATTGGGTGTCTTATGTTTCTTTTGGTATTATAGCAATAGCTAATTTGTATCTTCCATTTTTCTTGCTTTTATTTTATAAGTGCGATTTCATTCAAGCATATTTATGGGAAGTTTTATATTTAGTCAATATTGGACTTGCAAAAATTTTGTATATTTACATTATAGGAATGATTAAACATAGAAGAATTGAGAATTTTCTTTTTAGTAAATCTGTACATTTTTATGCTGGTGTTGTGTATCTTTTAATATTCTATGTACTTTTTTTGATTATACATTTTTGCGTGGAGAAATGGTTAAAGGATTTACTGACAGACTGTAAAAAAATGATTTTATTTGTAGCTTTAAGCGAATGTAGTATTTTGTATTTTTTATTAACAATGAACTGGGGATACATAGAAAACAGAGAATTGATAATTAGTTTTGGAGTTATATCGGGAATTGCATTAATATTATTATTTGTTCTTGCACGTTTTTGGGCTAAGAGCATATATACAGAGAAAAATATTCTGGAAGTTAGGAATAATGTTATAGCAAGTCAGTATGAGGAATTAAACGAAAGTTATAAAAAATACAGATGTCTGATACATGACGAGAGACATATGATGGATTATATAGAAGAATGTATAGGGACGGGAAATTTCTCAGAAGCGCAGAAAATCATAAAAAAAAGCAGAAATAAATTCAGTGAGAGGTATTACTGGACGGGCATAACAGTATTGGATAATGTTATTTCAATAGAAAAAAGAAAAATGGATAATATGAATATAGAATTTCATATAGAAACAGATGTAACAGATATCGTTATGGAAGATATTGATATTATTATTTTGCTTGAAAATTTATTTGACAATGCGATAGAGGCGGTTGAAAAATGTGCAAATAAGAAAGAAGATTAAATTCAGCATAAAAAATATAAATAGTATGCTTGTATTAAAGCTATGGAACAGTAGCTGTAAAAAGCCGAAAGTGAAAAAAGAAAGATTTGTGACTGATAAACATGATTCTAAAGGTCATGGGTGGGGATTGGAAAGTGTAAAGTATATAGTAAAAAAGTATGATGGAATTATTGAGTTTGAATATACAGAAATGTTTTTTCAAACGGTTATTATGATTGAAGGAGAATAAAAATGGACGAAAATATAAAGTATGAATTAGCAGAAGCAGAGAAATTAGAAGTAATAGATAATGCAGGGGTTGCTGAAAATGAAAAAAAATCAATTGTAACGGTATTGCTTAGTCTGTCATGTTGTGGACATATAATGAATGCTTGAAAATATTTGTATTAGAATATTGATTTTGGATATTTCTGAAAAGAAAAGCAACCATGAGTTGTATGGCTTTACAGTGCACGAAGAATATAACTTTTATATAAAACATTTCTGGAAAAATGAGTCTTATAAATGTGATTTGGCAATACGCTATGCGGAAGGAAGTCGACTTCAGAAATTAAAGGAAAAATATTTTGTAATATTACAAAATGAGATAAATGAAAAAATCAATATAGATAAGGATATGATAAGTAAAAAATTTCATGAAAATATGAATGAATTTCAGATGTTGAATAAGGATCAAGGAGATATACACAAAAATGGTCGCAGTGTATCAAAGATTGAGTTTGATAATGGCAGTATATTGTATTACAAACCTCACAGCCTTGACAAAGACATAAAATATCAACAACTATACAAATATTTATGCGAAAAAGCAGGAATATCCTGTCGGGAGGTGAGGTGCTTATCCAGACAGACATATGGATGGGAAGAAAATATAGAGAATAAATCATGTAACACAAAAGAAGAAATAGAGCGTTATTATTTCAGGCTGGGCATCCATCTGTTTCTCGGGTATGCATTGGGAGCAACAGATCTTCATGGAGAAAATATTGTTGCGTATGGAGAACATCCGGTGATTATAGATATGGAAACATATCCCGGCTATATTACAAAGAATAGTGGAAGTAGTACAGAAGAAAAAGCAGAAATCAAAATAAGAGAAAAAATTATGACATCCGTGTTAAACACGGGTATCCTTCCTGTTCTCACATGGGGAACTGGAAACAATAGAGTTCTTATGAGTGCTGTAAATATGCATGGCAAGATAAGGACTCCGTTTAAGATGCCTGTTGTCAAAGATGATAAAACATCAAATATTCACATAGAATATGAACAGGTAGAATTTGAGATAAAAGAGTGCATTGTAAGGTTAAATGGGGAGGTGGTTAATTCCGAAGAATATACAGGAGAGATTATCAGGGGATTTCGGATGGCTTATACAGAAATACTGCAAAATCAGAAACTCAGAAATATGCTGAAAACTTTTTTTCAGGGAAAATCCAGAGTAATTTTGCGACATACGCAGCAATATTATATGTATCTGTTTGCGTCGTTCCATCCGGATTATATGAAGGACCGGAAACAACGAGAGGAACTTCTTCAGGTATTGCATAAAAAAGGGGAAACCCAGTTGCAGAAAGAATTAAGAGATTATGAAATACAGAGCCTGCTGGAACTGGATATTCCATATTTTGAAATTGACGGAAACAGCAGATCAATTTTTGATGGAAATGGAAAAGAATATCAGGGATATCTGCCATGTACACCTTATGAATCATGGATAGAGCATATGAAGCAATTGAGTTGTCAGGATATGGAGCAACAATGTGATTACATACGATTGTCTATGGGATTATTAAATCATGGGTATATCGGCGAAAAAAATCCGCGATGGGCAGATGAAAATACTTGTATACATCAAATTGCAGAGTGGATTTGCAGAACAGCTGTAATTGACGGAGCTGATATTGGATGGGCTGGACTGCATTTCTGGGATAATGGATATTGGAGCCTGAAACCATGTGGTATGTATTTATATGATGGGATTGCGGGGATTGTTTTGTTTCTGGCAAAATATCTGGACCGGTATCAGGATTCGTCATGCAGGCAAGACGTGGAAAAAATCTATAAACTGGCTATTGAAAAATTAGAAAAATATACAGATCTGCGATGTGAACAAAATGAAGTACCTGAACCATTGGCAACAGGACTTTACGATGGAGAGAGTTCAATTGTATATGTTTATCTGATATTATATGAGATCACAGGTCAGGAAAAATGGATCAAGAATGCTCAGAAGCATTTTGAGATAGTAGCTAAACTGCTTCCAAAGGATGAAAATATGGATTATCTCAGTGGAAATGCAGGCGCAATCGTGGCTGCCATGAAACTTTATCAATTAACTGGAGAGATTGAATATTGTACAGCTGCGGTAGAAACTGAAAAAGATTTATGGAAAAAAGGTCAGAGAATGGAAGTGGGATATGGATGGAAACTGAAAAATCTGAAATATCCGCTGAGTGGACTTTCTCATGGAAACAGTGGCTTTTTGATGGCGTATGTGGAACTTTATAAAATGACATATGACCAGGAATATCTGAAAAAAATAAAATTGTTGCTTTCCTATGAGGATATCTTATATTCAGAAGACTTGAAAAACTGGATAGATCTGCGTGATCCGGACGGACGAAAGACAATGCGTGGATGGTGCCATGGTGCTCCTGATTTTACTTAGCCGTATGTCGATAATGGATATTCTGCCAGATGATAAACAGATTAAAAAGGATATCCTGCGGGCAGTATCCACATTATTTCACAATGAGCGTGAGAAAAAAATATGTCTGTGCCATGGAATGACAGGAAATCTTTTAATTATGAAAAAGTATCTGGAGAAGAATCCGGATGATGATTTAAGACAGAAATACGAAAGGCAGTTTTCGAACCTGAAGGAACAATTGCAAGATATGAGAAGTCTTATGGTTACTGAGACATTAAATCCTGCATTTATGAATGGAATAACCGGAGTTGGAATGGCAATGATGTTGCTGAACATGGATTAGAAAAGGCATTTACAGCCTTTCTAATCAGGATGTCTGAAAAAATAAGTTTTTAACAGTTTCTTTTTCTGACGATTAATGTATTGACGGGAGACATGAAGATTGATGCAATTTCGGAATCTGTTTTATACTGGTAGAAAAACAGAGACAGAATTTTGTATTCCATACTTTGGACAGGAAAGCTTTCGATATATGTAGTTATATCATAAAGAGTTTCATCGAATGGATTATCTGCCTGTAAAGTAAGAGAACACGTATCAAAGTCTTCTCTTTCAGGTTCTGACAAATGGTATCTGCATAAAGCTCTGTAACGATTTTCTATAGCGGTCTGCATATATCTGACACATTCACCTTCGGAAAAATTTTTGCCGTTCAGGTAAGGCAGTGTATTAAGCAGAGTCAGATACAATTCCTGTGTGGCATCGTCCGTTCCATACAGTGGATGCGGGAAGCGTAGCTTTTGATCAGAGGTTCCATACGTTTAAGAATTTCTTCACCTGCATTTTTGACACCAGAATGATAATCGTGAATTAACTGTAATAATGACTTCATAAGAAACTACCTCCTTTTTGGAGGAAGTAGTCAGAAGTGACTAAATCAGAAACTGAAAATAGAAAAAATATGAATTTATTGTAGAAAAATAAAAGAAGCGAAGTCTGACAACAGAAGAAATAAGCTTCTAAAAGGAATTGAGTTGACAAATTATGAGATTTTCTGTCTTTCTCAGAGGAACTGAAATGTTTTACTACTGAGAAAGGAGGTATGAAGATATGGAATCCACGGTTATGGAAACTGCAATATCGCAGGGAATCTGGGCCGTCCTGGCAGTTTTTCTTTTGATTTACATTGTAAAATCCAATGAACAAAGGGATGCAAAGCAGGAAGAAAGGGAAAAAAATTACCAGACAGTGATTGAGAATTTGACTGAAAAATTCCAAATTCTAAATCAGGTTCAGAATGATCTGAAAGAGATTAAGGATAATCTTCTTAATAAAAATTAAATAGGAAAAAGAAATAGAAGCTCTCTCTACAAAATGAATGTCACAGTAGGGAGGGCTTTTGTCATTCAGGTAAGAAAACAGATTAATTCAATATACAGGCAAAACACTCATATCCATTAGAATACATTTTATTCCAGAATTACAGAGGTTTATATAAATGGTGATATACTATGATAATAAATATTATTGAATGGAGGAAAAAGAGATGAAAGAATACAAGGTTATAACAGCACTTTTTTTGTCAGCAGTAATGCTGGGTACAGCTCCATTAACCGTATGGGGAGCGGAGAGTTTTTCGACAGGGGAATCTTTCAGTGATGGAACAGAAAATATTCCTGACATAGTAACAGATTCGGCTCTGTCTGGTGAATCTTCTGAAAGAGACTATGAGTTAAGCATAGAAACAGGTACGGATGTAGAGCTTACAGAAAGTGATTTTTATGATCCGGAATTTCGTGTAGAGAAATATGTGAAAGTCAGAAATTCAGGAAAAAAAGAAACAAGAGTCCGGGTAGATGCTTCTGGTCTTAAGAATTTTGAGGTAGATGATCAGATGGCAAAGTGGTCAGAGGATTATGAGGAACAGGATTCCAAAAGACTGCTGAAGCCGGGAGAAACTCTGGATTTTTTTGTACTGCCAAAGCAGGAATACGGAACATATGATGAAACGTTTGATTTCCTTGCAGATGACGGAAGCAGATATCCGGTTCATATCACAATGAATAGAGAGAAGAACCCAACGGAAAAGAAGAGTCTGGAAATTACCGAAAAATCTTCCGAGAGTTTCCCGATAATGCACTGGGGATATAAGACACTTCCGGAAGCCAGAATTTATGTTTTGAAAAATTTTACGGACATGGATATGGAACTGTCTTTCGATTATAGCAAAGACTGTAGTGTATCATTATGCGGAAATACCAGTCTGGCACCTGGAGAGAGTACAGAACTGAGCCTTTGTCCGCAGATGGGACTGCCAGTTGGAGAACATGATCTTGGAGTGACAGTGACTGCGAAAACAGCGACAGGAGAGACTATAACAAAGAAGATTTGGGATTCTTTCAGAGTAGATTCAAGGACATTTCAGGGACTGGTGGATACCATTGAACCTGTGACCGGAATTACCAATGGCGTAGAAAAAACTGCTGATGCTTTACATTTGCCATCGGTTCTTAAAGTCTATGGTGCTGAAGTGGATGGAGAAAAAACGACATTTTCTGCCGATGTAAAATGGGATGTGGAGAATTGTGCATATAACCCGAAAAATACGGCGTCTCAAAGTTTCACAGTTAACGGACAATTGGAACTGCGTGAAGGTGAAAACAATGAAGAGCTGGATACGTCTGTAAAGATAAAGGTACAGGTGGATGCGTACAAGGGGTTGAACAGACCGGTGATTGATTCGACATGGACCAGAGTGATCACGAATTATGCAGAACTTTCTTTAAGAGATACTTCTAATGAAGCAGACGGATATTTTTTTGTAGCAGCAGAATCTCAAAAGGAACTGGAAAAAGAAAATTATATCGCACAGGTGAAGGTCGCAAAATCTGAACTGAATCATTATCCTAAACTGAAATATATTCCTGAAGGGACGCATTATCTCTATTGCAGGGCATATAAAGAGGAAAGTGGTCATACGGAGAAATATGGTGAATGGTCTGAAGGATTTCTGTTAAAGGTAAATATAAAGACACCAAATGCACCTGTGGTTCAAAAACTACAGGTGAAGAAAAATGACGTTAAAATTATCCTTGGCAGTAATACAGAAGAACTGGATGGTTATGATGTTGTTGCTGCCAGAAGTAAAGACGGGGATGAGCCATCAGATTATATAAAGGTACAATGCAAATATTCAGGAAACAGCAAGGAACTCATTCTAAAAGGAGTACCGAAAGGAAACTGGTATATTGGTGTACATGGCTATAAATATCTGGATGGATCAAATAAAAAAGTACTGAGTAAGTGGGCGGAAGTTCAAAAAGTAACGGTAAAGACAAGCCTTGTAACAGGAAAACCAGCTGTTAAATCGGCAAAGGTTTCCAGACAGGGAACAAAAAGAAAAGTAACGGTGAAGTTACTGTACCAAAAGCCTGTGACGGAACGGACTGGGTACTGGCAAAGAAAGTATCTCAATCCGAAGATGGAAGTTATACATATGTCAGCGGTTATGCTTATACTAAGAAAAATCAGACGAAAACTACAGTCATTTTTAAAAATGTAAAACCTGGAGTTTATTATCTTACAGGACGTGCTTATGTAAAAGGATATGCAAAAAATTATACGAAATGGTCAGAGGTAAAGAAAGTAGTTGTGAAGTAGAAAAGTGATTTAGACCAGAAATTTATTTTTTTTCTGCATATATATATCAAAAAAGAAGGTGTTGTTTGTCAGAATAAATAATCCAAAGGAAGTATGGTAGTATTTATTCTGCAACTGTGTGGTATAACCAAAACCTGAGTTTACGACTGTGAATGTACATTCTGCATCAGATTCTTTCCAGTTTACAACACTGAAAGTTAATGTTTCTGGCATAATTTTTGTCTCCTTTAAATTTTTTGAATTTGCAAATTCACTATATAAAGATGCTGCTTTGGTGATTTGTAAACCATAAGTGTGTATATGAGCATGATTTTTTTCTTTCATGCGGAAATTAGGTAAGAATAAAAATAAAGATTCGAGGTCAGATGATGCAGGTTTATTCCTTTTTATATTTTCTGCATCAGTTTACTGTAAAATAATAACGGGTAAAGAAGATATAAGATGTTCTGGTACATACAATTAAGAAGAAAGGGGCATGTGCTGTGTATAGTCAAAATGATGAACCGCCTGAGATGATCAGGCGGTTTTGAAGTATCTGGATTTTTTATGAATATTTTATTTTTAATTACAGGTATAATGTGTTACAATAAATATAACCATTAAGACTACCAGGCAGGTCAGAATTTGACCTGCCTGTAAATGCATACGGAAATAAATCGGGGTCAAAAGAATCGTTAATAATTGTAACAAAATAAAATTACCGGTGTAGCAAAAATAAAATTACAGGGGAAATGCGGATGAATGAGATGACAGATGCATATGTAAAACTGGATAAGGTTTCCAAGATATATGGAACAAAGGAAGTAAAAATCGTTGCAGTAGATGAGATCAGCTTTGAGATTGCCAAGGGAGAGTTTGTAGTGATCGTTGGTCCCAGCGGTGCGGGCAAGACAACAGTGCTGAACATTCTTGGGGGTATGGATCAGGCTACCAGCGGAGAAGTTCTGGTGGATGGAAGGAATATTGCCAGATATAACAGCAGGCAGCTTACCGGTTATCGGAGAAATGATATTGGATTTGTATTCCAGTTCTATAATCTGGTGCCTAATCTTACAGCACTGGAGAACGTAGAACTGGCATTGCAGATCTGTAAAAATCCGCTGGATGCCAAGGAGGTTCTGGAGGAAGTGGGACTGAAGGACAGACTGACCAATTTCCCGGCACAGCTTTCCGGTGGTGAGCAGCAGAGAGTTTCCATTGCCAGGCACTGGCGAAGAATCCCAAGCTCTTACTGTGTGATGAGCCACAGGTGCACTGGACTACCAGACTGGTAAGGCAATCCTGAAGCTGTTGCAGGATATGTGCAGGGAGCGTGGAATGACAGTGATCGTCATTACCCATAACTCGGCGCTGACACCTATGGCAGACCGTGTGATCAAGATCAAGAACGGCAAGGTTTCCAGGATGACAATGAATGACCATCCTACACCCATAGAGGAGATAGAATGGTAGGTGATGAATATGAAAGCAATGCATAAAGATTTCTGGATGGAGATACGCAAGAGCAAAGCCAGATTTATTTCCATATTTATGATCGTTGCTCTGGGAGTTGCGTTTTTCTCCGGGATACAGGCCTCGTCACCGGATATGCGCTTCTCAGGTGATGCCTATTATGATGAAACCAATCTTATGGATATCAAAGTAATGGGAACTCTGGGACTGACGGAGGATGATGTAGCTGCCATTAAGCAGGTGGACGGAGTAGAGAATGCAGAGGGCGCCTATGGTACAGATGTAATGTGTGGAGAAGGCGAGAAGCAGAAGGTACTTCATGTGGAAGCTGTGGATCAAACCATGAATCGGATCTCAGTGACAGAGGGAAAAGCTCCGGAAAAAAGCGGAGAGATTTTCCTTGACTGTATTTTTGCTGAGAGCAATGGATATAAGGTGGGTGATCAGATTACCCTGAAAGAGGGCGGAGACAGCGAACTGTTGAAAAAGACAGATTATACAGTTGTGGGTTTAGGAGAGAGTCCTCTCTACATATCCTATAATCGCGGAAATTCCACTTTGGGTTCCGGTGAGGTTAATGGATTTGCCTATGTGCTCCCTGAGGATTTTGACCAGGAAGTGTATACGCAGATTTATGTGCAGGCTCATGGGGCACAGGATCTGATCAGCTATACAGATGCTTATGATTCCCTGATAGAGAGAGTGCAGGAGCAAGTGGAGGGGATTGAGGCAGAACGGTGTCAGGTCAGATATGATGAGATTGTAGAGGAAGCTAATGACAAGCTTGCAGATGCCAGACAGGAACTTGAAGACGGAAAGAAGGAAGCTAATGAGAAGCTTGCGGATGCCAGACAGGAACTGGAGGACGGCAAAAAGAAGTTAAAAGACGGCAAGAAGGAATATAAGGATGGCAAGAAAAAGCTTGCAGACGCAAAAAAGGAACTGGAGGATGGAAAAGCCCGGCTTGCAGATGCAAAGAAGGAATTAGAGGATGGCAGATCCCAGCTTGCCAGTGCGAAAGAGCAGCTTGCCAGTGGCAGAGCACAGATCGCATCTGCAAAGGAACAGCTGAATGCAGGATGGGCGGAGGTTTCAGAGAACCAGGCAAAGCTTGATGATGGAAAAGCACAGCTTGAGGATGGCAAGAATCAGTTAAGCGCCGGTGAGAAGCAGATTGCGGATGCAAAGACGCAGCTTACCCAGAGCCAGCAGGAACTTGACAATGGAAAGGCGCAGATTCAGTCAGGCAGAGAGCAGATTGCAGCAACCAGACAGGACTTAAATGCCAAAAAGGAAAGCTGCAATCAGGGACTTGCGCAGATTGAGCAGCAGGAGGCCGGACTTGCAGAAGGAGAGGCTCAGCTTGAGGGTGCCAGAAGTCAGCTTGCAGCATTGCAGGCACAGTATGAGCAGGCACAAGCTTCAGGCACATATTCCGAGGAAGACCTGGCGGCTCTGGCAGCACAGGTTTCCGCTTATCAGGAGCAGGTGGACAGTCAGGCAGCCCAGCTGGAAGCATCCAGAAATCAGATCGCAGCAGCAAGAAGTGAACTGGAGAGTGGTTTAAGCCAGGTGGAGAGCGGACTGGCCCAGCTTGATGCAAAGGAAGCAGAACTGAACCAGCAGGAGGCCGCATTTCCCGATGCCCAGGCAAAGATTGATGCAGGATGGAAAGAGGTGAAGGCTCAGGAGAAGAAGCTGGAACCAGCCAGAAAAGAGATTCAGGAAAAAGAAGCCCAGCTTGAGTCAGCACAGGAACAGATCGATGCTGCAAAAGCAAAACTAAATTCCAGCCAGGCGCAGTTAGAGGAGAAGGAGGCAGAACTTGCTTCGGGAGAAGCACAGATCCGGGAGAATGAAGGGAAGCTTGCTTCCGGCGAGAAAGAGATTGCCGACAATGAACAGAAGCTGAGGGATGGAGAGAAGGAAATCTCAGAGAACGAGCAGAAGCTGAAGGATTCCAGAAAGGACATCAAAAAAGCTGAGAAAGATCTGGAAGAAGGTAAAAAGGAATACGAAGACGGCAAGAAGGATGCAGAGAAAGAGATCGCAGACGGTGAGAAGAAGATTCAGGATGCTCAGGATGAGATCGATGATATCAGTATGCCGGAATGGATGGTAACGGACCGCAATGATCTGCCGGAATATTCAGATTATGGGGATAATGCAGACAGAATAAGAAGTATCGGACAGGTTTTCCCTGTTATCTTTTTCCTGGTGGCTGCACTGGTAAGTCTGACTACCATGACACGAATGGTGGAGGAACAGAGAACCCAGATCGGTACAATGAAGGCGTTGGGATATGGCAAGTATGCGATTGCATCCAAATATCTGCTGTATGCCTTTCTTGCCACAGTGGGAGGCAGTATTCTGGGAATACTGATCGGAGAGAAGATCCTGCCTTTGGTTATTATTAACGGGTATGGCATTATGTACAAGGGAATGATGAACAATATCCAGATCCGTTATGAATTTAAATTTGCAATGATAGCAGCAGGTGCGGCAACTGTGTGTACTGTCGGAGCCACCATTTTCTCCTGTTACAGGGCACTGGCGGAAACTCCGGCATCACTGATGCGTCCTCCTGCTCCCAAAGAGGGTAAGAGAATCCTGCTGGAACGGATCCCGCTTTTCTGGAAGCACTTGAATTTTACATGGAAATCTACTCTGAGAAACCTTTTCCGATATAAAAAACGTTTCTTTATGACGATTTTCGGTATTTCGGGAAGTATGGCGCTAATGCTGGTAGGTTTTGGACTCAGGGATTCCATTATGGATATTGCCAGACGGCAGTATCAGGAGCTTCAGCATTATACAGGAACGATCATTGATGATGAGGATGCAACGGATAAGGAGAGACAGGAGCTGGATGAATTTTTGAAGAATGACAGCCAGATCGAGAGATATACCATGTGCAGTTTACCAAGATGAGTGTTCCCAGAAATAAATCCAATATCAGCGTATATGTGTATGTGCCTGAGAATCTTGAGACCTTTAATAAGGATGTAACTCTTCAGGACAGAAAGACAAAAGAGAAATATAAGCTGACGGAAGCAGGTACAGTGATCAGTGAGAAGACGGCAACTCTGACAGGACTGAAAGTCGGGGATACCATGACCATCACAAAGGATGGGAAAAATTATGAGACAAAGATCGCAGCAGTGACAGAGAATTACATGGGACATTATATTTATATGACAGGAAATGTCTATGAACAGACCTTCGGGGAGAAGCCGAACTATTCTGCAACTGTTTTCACGGTAAAAGAGGAGTACAAAGAATCAGAATCTGAGGTGGGAAATGAGATCCTGAAGCACCCGGCTGCATTAAGCATCAGCTATACCAGCAGTCTGGAGGCTCAGCTTCACAGAATGCTTGGAGCATTGGATACGGTAATCATAGTGCTGATCATTTCTGCGGGAATGCTTGCTTTCGTAGTCCTGTATAATCTGAACAATGTCAATATTACGGAACGCCAGAGAGAACTGGCAACCCTGAAGGTACTGGGATTCTATGATAATGAAGTTTCTGCCTATGTATACAGGGAGAACGTTATCCTTACCCTCATCGGCGTGCTGGCAGGGGCTGTATTCGGAATCTTTTTGCACAGATATATTATCCGTACTGTGGAAGTGGATGCGGTCATGTTCGGAAGAAATATTAATCCTGTCAGTTTCCTGTACTGCGGACTGCTGACAATTGGATTCTCCATGATTGTAAATCTGTTTATGCATCAGAAATTAAAGAAGATTGACATGGTAGAATCCCTGAAAAGTGTGGAATAAACGATTTGTGCTTTATTGCGGAAAAGAAGAAATTGTTTTTCTGTGGTTTTTAAATATGTAGTCAAACGGATAGAATGGATAAGAGGAAGAAAGGGGAATATTATCATGGGAACAGCAAATCAGATAGAGCAGGAATTAATGAGCTATATATCCGATCATAAAATCAGGAACACGCATTCACATCATCTGCCGGAACAGGCGATGGTGGATTTTGATCTGGATAAGCTGATAAATAATACGTATTTACAATGGCAGCAGGTAACTCCGGGGACAACAGCAGAAAGCAGAACTGCATATCTGGAAAAAACACGATATAAATCTTATTTTGTCTGGCTTCAAAAGGCAATCGGGGAGTTGTATGGAATATCGGAGCCGATCACAGCTCAGAACTGGAATCAGATTTCAGATCAGATCAGAAAAGCGCATCAAAATCCCGACTTTTACATGGATGTGCTGAAAAATAAGTGTAAGTATCAAAAAGTAATCGTAGATACCTACTGGAATCCGGGCTCTGACAATGGAAGACCGGAACTGTTTACGCCTGCTTTTCGACTGGATCTGTTCTTTTTGGGCTATAAAAAAGGACTTCGCAATCATGACGGTGTATCACTGGAAGAGAACTTCGGTGAGCTGCCGGACAATTTACAGGATTATGTGGAGTGGGTCAGAAAGTGGATCATACAAAAAAAGAGTGAGGGCTGTGTGGCCTTAAAAATAGCGATGGCCTATGAGCGCAGTCTTCATTTTGAAAAAGTGACGCGGGAGCAGGCTGAACGGGTATTTCGTTTAAAAGAGTCGGATATAACCCAGGAGGATATCAGATGTTTTCAGGACTATTTATTCTGGAAAATATGTGAAATTGCGGCGGAAGTGTCACTTCCATTACAATGTCATACAGGAATGGGGCAAGTCATAGATACGAATATACTGCAATTGAACAATGTGATAAAAAATAATCCGGAAACAAAGTTCGTACTGTTGCATTGCGGCTTTCCATGGGTAGATGATCTCTTTTCCATAGTAGACGGATATCCGAATCTGTATCCGGATCTGACCTGGCTTCCAATCTTATCCTACACCGCATCAAAACGTGTAATGCATCAGTTGATCGAGATGTCCCAGATTGATAAAATCTGCTGGGGATGTGATACGTGGACAGTAGAGGAAAGTTATGGCTCCCTTCTTGCATTCCGTTTTTCACTGTGTAGTGTTCTGAGAGAAAAAATAGAGGACGGATATCTTTCCGTAAATAATGCAAAGGATATTATTGATAAAATTTTGTTCGACAATGCGGGAAAAATATACGTATGACACCAGATAAATTTGTGAAATTCGGAGAAACATTCTTGACAAGAAAGCCTTTTTTCATTATAGTAGAATCCAGAAAAAGGCTGTGAAAAAGAGGAGTAGGCGGTAATGCCCCACAGAGAGGGAAGCTTATAAGCTGGAAGGTTTCCCGGGAACAGAAGTGCTGAAGGTAGCTTTGGAGCCGGGAGGCTGAAGTGAGTGTGTATGAATCATATCAGAGTTATATACGCGCATGGTAGGTTTTCACGTATCCCGCGTTAAGGGAATGAGAGACAAACTAAGGTGGTACCGCGATCTATGTCGCCCTTTGCACGTATAATGCGTGTGAGGGGCGTTTTTTATCGAATAAGTTTATGACACAGTTATCTGGCTGGATGCGGAAAGCGAAGTCAGTATGCTTATTTGTTTGGTTGTCAGGGTGACTGCTTTATAACGGAGTAATCCGTAGATACTTTAGTTTCAGATATATAATTAGGAGGACATTATGAGCAAAGAACTTGCAAAAACTTACGATCCTAAGGGAATCGAAGAGCGTCTTTACACAAAATGGATGGACAATGGATATTTCCATGCAAAAGTAAATCCGGACAAGAAACCGTTTACTATTGTTATGCCGCCGCCAAACGTAACTGGCCAGCTTCATATGGGACATGCGCTGGATGAAACTATGCAGGATATCCTGATCCGTTTCAAGAGAATGCAGGGCTATGAAGCATTATGGCAGCCGGGAACTGACCATGCAGCTATCGCTACAGAGGTTAAGGTTATCGACAAGCTGAAAAAAGAAGGCATCGACAAACACGATATCGGCCGTGAGGAATTCTTAAAACATGCGTGGGCATGGAAAGAGGAGTACGGCGGAAAGATCATCAATCAGTTAAAGAAACTGGGTGCTTCCGCAGACTGGGAGAGAGAACGTTTCACAATGGATGAGGGATGTTCCAAGGCAGTACAGGAAGTATTTATCAAATTATATGAAAAAGGCTATATCTACAAAGGTTCCAGAATCATCAACTGGTGTCCTGTATGCCAGACTTCCATCTCTGATGCAGAGGTTGAGCATGAGGATCAGGACGGATTTTTCTGGCACATTAATTACCCGATCGTAGGGGAAGAGGGACGTTTCGTAGAGATTGCAACTACACGTCCGGAAACCCTGCTGGGTGATACTGCTGTTGCCGTAAATCCGGAAGATGAGCGCTACAAGGATCTCATCGGCAAGATGCTGAAGCTTCCTCTCACAGACAGAGAGATTCCGGTGATCGCCGATGAATATGTAGACAAAGAATTCGGAACAGGATGTGTAAAGATCACACCTGCCCATGACCCTAACGATTTTGAGGTTGGACGCGTCACAATCTGGAAGAAATCAACATCATGAATGATGATGCAACAATCAACGAACTTGGCGGTAAATACGCAGGTATGGATCGCTATGAAGCACGTAAGGCAATGGTTGCAGATCTGGAAGAACTTGGACTTCTGGTAAAAGTAGTTCCCCACAATCACAGTGTTGGAACACATGACCGCTGCGGTACAACCGTAGAGCCTATGATCAAACCACAGTGGTTTGTAAAGATGGACGAGATGGCAAAGGCAGCGATCAAAGCACTGGATGACGGAGATCTGAAATTTGTTCCGTCCCGTTTTGACAAGACTTACCTTCACTGGCTTGAGAATATCCGTGACTGGTGTATTTCCAGACAGTTATGGTGGGGACACAGAATCCCGGCTTATTACTGTGATGAGTGCGGTGAAGTAGTAGTTGCAAGAGAAATGCCTGAGAAATGCCCGAAATGCGGATGCACACATCTTCATCAGGATGAGGATACACTGGATACCTGGTTCAGTTCTGCATTATGGCCATTCTCCACACTTGGCTGGCCGGAGAAAACACCGGAACTGGAATATTTCTATCCGACAGATGTACTTGTTACAGGATATGACATTATCTTCTTCTGGGTTATCCGTATGGTATTCTCTGCTCTGGAGCAGACTGATCAGGTTCCGTTCCATCATGTACTGATCCATGGTCTGGTACGTGACTCCCAGGGACGTAAGATGAGTAAGTCTCTTGGAAACGGTATCGATCCTCTGGAAGTTATTGATAAATACGGCGCAGATGCTCTTCGTCTTACTCTGATGACAGGTAATGCACCTGGAAATGATATGCGTTTCTACTGGGAAAAGGTAGAAGCAAGCCGTAACTTCGCAAACAAGATCTGGAATGCTTCCCGTTTCATCATGATGAACCTGGAAGGCAAGACAGTGACAGAGCCGGAGAACTTAAATGATCTCTGTGCAGAGGATAAATGGATTCTGTCTCACTTAAATACAGTGATCCGTGAAGCTACAGAGAACATGGAAAAATATGAACTTGGTATTGCAGTACAGAAGGTTTATGACTTCCTGTGGGATGAACTCTGCGACTGGTATATTGAGATGGCTAAGGTTCGTCTGTGGAAGGCAGAGGAAGATCCGAAGGCAGCAAATGATGCACTCTGGACATTAAGAACAGCGCTGACAGAAGGCCTGAAGCTTCTTCATCCGTATATGCCGTTTATCACAGAGGAAATCTACTGCACACTTCTTCCTGAAGAAGAGTCTATTATGATCTCCGAATGGCCTGTATACAGAGAAGAGAGAAACTTCCCGGATGCTGAGAAAGCAATCGAGGGCTTCAAAGAGGTTGTAAGAGGTATCCGTAATACCAGAACAGAGATGAATGTTCCGAATAACCGCAAGACAAGCCTGCATATTGTGGCAAAGGATGCTGAAACAGCAGCAATGTATGAGAACAGCAAGAAATCCTTTGTAAATCTTGCATTTGCAAAAGAGATTCTGGTACAGACAGACAAGAACGGAATCAGTGAAGATGCAGTTTCAGTAGTTGTTTCCAATGCGGTTGTATATATGCCGTTGGAAGACCTGATTGACAAAGATAAAGAGATTGAACGTCTTACAAAAGAAACAGAACGTCTCACAAAAGAGATCGCAAGATGTGAAGGTATGCTGAATAATCCGAACTTCGTAAACAAGGCACCTGCTACCAAGGTGGATGCGGAGAAAGACAAACTTGCGAAATATAAAGAAATGATGGATAAGGTTAAAGGACAGTTAGAGCAGCTTAAGAAATAAGGGAGTGTTTAGATGAAATTGTATAAGATTTGTAACAAAATCTCCCTTTTACTCCATGTACTTGCCAGCGCAGCGGGATATTTTGTTATGGAGGCAATCTGCCGTCACTCGTTTATAGAAGCCTGGAATTATATGACACAGAGACCTCTGGTTTTTGCATATAATGCGGCATTCATTTTTACCTCGTCACTAATTGTTTATCTGTTTCACAGGAGAGTGTTCTGGAGAATCCTTGTGACATTGTTTTGGCTGATACTGGCCATTATTAACGGTGTTCTCCTGCTCAACCGTGTTACACCGTTTACAGGACCGGATCTGCATCTGATCACAGATGCAATGAAGATTGCCAACAAATATCTGCCTGTTGCAGGCGTTGTGGCAGTCTGCATCCTGTTTGGGATTCTTGTTATTTTACTGCTGATGCTGCTTATTAAAGGACCGAAATATCAGAAAAAGATTAAATATCGCTACAATATTCCTCTGATCTTGCTGGCTGTTGCTCTTTTTGCAGGAAGTACACAACTGGCACTGGAGAAGAGGGTGCTTTCCAATTACTTTGGAAATATTGCTTTTGCATATGAGGATTATGGATATCCTTACTGTCTGGCAACTACGATTTTTAATACGGGAATCAGCTGTCCGAGAGATTATTCTGAGAAAGAAATCAAAAGAATTGAGAAGACGGAAAAGAATCTCCCGGAAACGCAGGAAGAAAAGCGTCCGAATATTCTGTTTTTGCAGTTGGAATCATTCTTTGATCCTACGCTGGTTAATTACCTGAATATTTCAGAAGATCCGATTCCGACATTCCGTAAGCTGATGAAGGAATATTCTTCAGGATATTATAAGGTTCCCTCTGTCGGTGCAGGTACTGCCAATACAGAGTTTGAATCCATTACAGGAATGAGTATGCATTATTTCGGACCTGGGGAATATCCTTATAAGAGTATTCTGAGAGAGACTACCTGTGAGAGTGCACCTTATGTACTGAAGAATCTGGGCTATACCACCCATGCAGTTCATAATAATGAGGCAAATTTCTATGGAAGAAGATCTATTTTCCCGAATCTCGGATTTGATACTTTTACTTCTGAAGAGTACATGGCAAGAGAGAACGAGAAGAATCCAAATGGTGGGTAAAGGATGAGGTTCTGACAGATGAAATCCTGAAATGTCTGGACTCCACTGAGGGACCGGATTATGTATATACTATTTCTGTACAGGGACATGGTGCGTATCCGGATGAGCAGATTCTGGAGGATCCTGAGATCACAGTTTCCGGTGCGCCGACTGAGGAAGAGAACAATAAATGGGAATATTACGTAAATGAGATCCATGAGATGGATAATTTTGTAAAAGAGCTGACAGATAAGCTGGCAGATTATCCTGAGGATGTGGTCCTCGTTATGTACGGTGATCACCTTCCGACTATGGGACTGACTGTGGAGGACCTGAAGAACAAGTATCTGTTCCAGACAGAGTATGTGATGTGGGATAACTTCGGACTTAAGAAAAAGAATGAAAATCTTGCAGCATACCAGATGGCGGCAGAGGTTATGGATCGTGTGGGAATCCATGAGGGAACTGTTTTCCACTATCATCAGGCAAGAAGAAATACCAGAAATTATCAGGTGGATCTGGAAACCTGCAGTATGACCTCCTTTATGGAAAGAGATATTCCTACGGGGAAAGCGGCGAAAGTCCTTATCTGCGTACCAGAATGCGTATGGGAATCTATGATGTGACTCTGGATTCCATTCAATGTATCTCTGAGGCAGATCATACATATTACATTAAGGGAACGGAATTTACGCCGTCCAGTGAAATCAAGCTGAACGGAGAATGGTATGATACGGTCTATATCAATCCGACTACGTTGATGATCACAGGTACGGAGCTGAATGATTTCGACAGGCTTGCGGTGATCCAGCGAAGCAACAGTTCGACGCGAAAACCGCTGAGCAAGAGCTATGACCGGTCCTGCTATGCACTTTATTCAAATAATAAATGGAAATTAACAGAAAGTGCCGGTACGAATGAAAATTAATCCATAATTTTGTCGGATAAAATATTACGATTGGTACTGGACATCTTCCACCACTATTATATAATGTTAGAGTAACTAAATACATTATAGATAAGTGGTGGAATTTTTTTATGAATTACGAAGAAGCAGTTGCTTATATTGATGAAACTCCGAAATTTACAAAGAAGAACAGTCTGGATCACACAAAGGAATGTCTGAGAAGTTGGTAATCCTCAGGATAAGTTTAAGGTGATCCATGTGGCAGGAACTAATGGAAAGGGAAGTACATGTGCGTTTCTGACCTCTGTTCTGAGAGAGGCGGGATATTCCTGCGGATTATTTACTTCTCCTCATCTGGTGGAGATCAATGAACGCTTCCAGATCAATGAGGTGAATATTGATAATGATACTTTCCTGAAGGCCTTTGAGAAAGTAAAGGTACTTGCGGATGAACTGGTTGCAGAAGGAAGCTATCATCCGACTTATTTTGAGATGCTTTTTCTGATGGGGATGGTGATCTTTGCAGAGGCAGGTGTTGATTATGTGACTCTGGAAACAGGACTGGGCGGAAGAATGGATGCGACTACTGCTGTGGAGAATCCTGTTGCCTGTGTGATCACATCGATCAGTCTGGATCATATGCAGTATCTGGGAGATACAGTTGCCAAAATCGCAGGAGAAAAGGCCGGGATCATTGTGCCGGGGGTACCGGTAATCTATGACGGAAACGACCCGGATGCAGCAGAAGTGATCCGTGCCAGAGCAGAAGAACTGGGAAGCCCTGCTTATGAAGTGAAGAGATCAGATACAGAAGTGCTCAGAAATACTTCGGCGGGAATTGATTTTGCATTTCGGAATGAGTATTATAAGGATATGGTTTTCTCCATTCCGTTTATTGCAAAGTATCAGGTGATGAACAGTGCACTTGCATTAAAGACGATTGAGGTTCTGCAGAATGTGATTTCTGTATCTATGGATCAGATCCATGTGGGAATTGCCGGAACACGCTGGCAGGGAAGAATGGAAACAGTGCTTCCGGGTGTGATCGTGGACGGTGCTCACAATGAGGACGGGGTAGAGAAATTTGTAGAGACAGCAGAACATTTTCAGAAAGAATGTCCGCTGACTTTGCTTTTTTCAGCAGTAGATGACAAAGATTATACAGATATGATACATACGATCTGCAGCAGGATCACGTTCCGTCAAGTGGTAGTAACCTCTGTTGGCGGATATCGCCAGGTTCCTGCTGAGAGATTTGCAAAGCTTTTTACAGAAGCAGGTGCTTCTTCTGTGGAAGTAGTGGAGGATGTTGAGAAAGCCTTTGGTAGAGCACTGGAAGTAAAGGGGGATGACGGAATGCTCTTCTGCGTGGGTTCCCTGTATCTTGTCGGTGAGATTAAAGATGTGATCAGGAGAAATAAGAAATGATAGATTATGAAGAGGAACTGAAGAAATTTGAGCCCTGTCTGGATGTGGCAGATGCGGAGGGTGCGATTTATGAGAGAGAACTGACGGATATCCTGGATATTCTTCAGGAAGTTCTCCGCGAAGCTAAGAGTGGCAGACGGGTAAAATAAGGAGATACACATGAATTGTATGAATTGTGGCGCGTTTCTGGTGGACAAAGATCTGGATTACTGCCCGAAATGTGGATGTAATGTGCTGATCCAGAAAAAGGTAGATTACCTTTCCAGACAGTATTACAACCGGGGGCTTGAGAAAGCCAGTGTCCGCGATCTTTCAGGGGCGATTGACTGTCTGAAGCAGAGTCTTATTTATAATAAGCATAACATTCAGGCGAGAAATCTTCTTGGACTGGTATATTTTGAGACAGGGGAGGTGGTTGCCGCACTCAGTGAATGGGTGATCAGTAAGAATCTTCAGCCATCCAGAAATCTGGCATCAGAATATATTAACAAGCTGCAGGCGAACTCCAATAAGCTTGAGGCGATCAATGAAACGATCAGAAAGTATAATGATGCCTTAAACCTGTGCAGGGAAGGTCATGAGGATATGGCTGCGATCAGGCTGAAGAAGATTCTCATACAGAATCCAAAACTGATCAAAGGTTACCATCTTCTGGCACTTGTGCAGATGAAAGCGGGGGAATATAACAAGGCAAGAAAGACGTTAAGGAAAGCCGCGCGGATTGATAAAACAAATACAACAACCCTTCGTTTTTTGAGAGAGATTGACGAACAGACAGGAGTATCCACACGTCTGGAACGTCAGAATAAAAGAAACAGGAAAGCTGTGGACAGCAGTGAGAATGATATGGCAATCCAGATTCCTCAGTATAAAGAAAAAGGAAGGATTCCGCTGTTTTTTACACTGGTTGCCGGATTTTGTGCAGGATTGCTGGCGTTTTATCTTCTGGCTGTTCCTGCCATACGTCAGGGAATCTACAGGGAAGCGAATCAGCAGATTATGAAATACAGTGATGCAGTGTCCAGTCAGGGAGCTGAGCTGACCAAGGCACAGAGTCAGGCTCAGGAATCTGGAGACACAGTTGAGGCGGCCTCCAAACAGATAGAGGAAGAGAAGAAAAAAAAGCAGCAGTTATGAGGCTCTGATCGAGGCGTACTCAGCATTGCAGCAGCAGAATACAGATGAAGCGGCATTGAAGATACAGAATGTTTATGCGGATTTGCTGCCTGCGGATCTGAAAGGAATTTACAATACGATCTGTAACACTACAGGTACGACCGGGATCGAAGGAACTACAGATGCGAAAGTCACAGACGGAACCGGCAGTGCTGACAGCGCAGAGGGAGATGTTTCTTCAGATTCAGCGGAAGATGGAAGTTATGACGATGGTTCCTATGACAGTGGGGAATATGATGATGGTTCTTACGATAATTCTGATGGTGATTCGGCGGATGATGGAAGTTACGACACCGGTGATTATGACGATTCCGGATACTGATACCGGGTTTTCATTTTGATGTGGCAGAAGACATGAAGTATTATAAGAAGATGTAAAGATACAAAAGAGATGCATGGAAGTCATGTGTCTCTTTTTTTACCGAATCAAGTAGGAGGCTGCGAAAAGCAATAAACAGTTATTTGATGTAGAGCTACACTGCAAAGTGGATTGCGAACATTCGCCTGACAAAAAGTGAGGAGGGATATGATGGAGAACAGATTTGAAATACAGGGAAATTCCCTGATCATTCATTTACCGAAAGAGGTAGATCATATGGTGACAGACGAGATACGCAGAGATTCAGATGATATTATACGGAAAAAATATATACGAACGATCACATTTGATTTTTCAGGAACAGCGTTTATGGACAGTTCAGGGATAGGGCTGATCATGGGGAGATACCGGATGATGGGGATGCGCGGTGACTGTATACAGGCTACAGGAGTAAATTCCTATATTGAAAAGCTGCTGCATCTGTCAGGGGTATATAAATTTGTCGAAATCTGTGGGGAAGTCTAAAGAGAGGGGGAAGAAAACTATTATGGAAAATACCAATGAAATGAAAATTATTTTTGACAGCAGACCTGAGAATGAGGGGCTGGCAAGAGTTGCGGCGGCAGCTTTCTGCACACAGCTGAATCCTACTCTGGAGGAAGTGGCAGATCTGAAAACTGCCGTGTCAGAGGCTGTGACAAACTGTATTATTCATGCTTATGAAGGCCAGGTGCAGAAGATAGAGATTTTCTGCAGAAGGGAAGGGCAGAAATTATGGGTTGATGTGATCGATAAGGGAGTGGGGATTAGAGACGTTGCAAAAGCTATGGAGCCTCTTTTTACAACAAAGCCAGAGAAGGATCGTTCCGGGATGGGATTTACATTTATGGAAGCGTTTATGGATGAGGTAACAGTAGAATCACAGGTGGATATGAACAGTTGTCCATATGAAAAAGACGATCGGGAGGTAGGAATGGACCATACTCTTGCTCTGATCATGAAGTCACAACAGGGAGATAAAGAAGCAAGAGATACTGTATTTAAAGAAAACGCAGGACTTGTGTACAGCATGGCGAAAAGATTTGCCGGGCGCAGTGTGGAAATGGAAGATATCGTGCAGATAGGAAGCATTGGGCTACTGAAAGCCATAGATCGTTTTGATATTTCGTACGATGTGAAGTTTTCAACTTATGCTGTTCCCATGATCATAGGTGAAATCAGACGCTATCTGAGGGATGACGGGATGCTTAAGGTGAGCAGAAACCTGAAAGAGAACTGTGCCAGAATTTATTCTGCGAGAGAAGCACTGGAAAAAGAACTGGGACGTGAACCGATACTGGAGGAAGTTGCGAAAGCGACAGAACTTTCAGTAGATGAAGTGGTGATGTCGATGGAATCAGGAGCTGAAGTGGAATCTTTGCACAAAATTATCTATCAGGGAGATGGAAATGATATTTCGCTTATGGACAGGCTCCAGGAAAAAGAAAATGGACAGGATGCAGCACTGAACAGGATTTTTCTGGATGAAATCCTGAAAAAACTGGATGCAAGAGAACGTCAGCTGATCGGTATGAGATATTTTAAGGATATGACGCAGACGGAGATTGCGGCAGAGATGGGAATTTCCCAGGTCCAAGTGTCCAGGATGGAAAAGCGGATTCTGAAGGAACTTAAAAAGCAGGTATAAGCAGATGGGAGTAATTAACTCACCGTTTGTAGAAGGTAGAGTATTCTCTGAAGAGGTAAATAAAAAAGAGGTTACTGTGAACGGAGCGAACAGTAACAAAAAGAGTGTGCGGATTACTATAATATTGCACACTCTTTTTGCTATAATATCTTTATTGTTATATATCGTAAGTTATACAGTTCTCTGTGATCTGAAGATCACATTTTTGTATTTCAGAAGGGCTGTCTGAAGAATCAGTCCTACTACACCACAGGAAACTACTTCTCCGATACCTACGGTAAGCATCATAAGCGGAATCGGAAGATTTACTCCGTATCCGAAGTGAAGTACGAATGGCACGATGACTGCATTGGAAACAATCGGCGGGATCGGCGCAAGAAAACGGTTGCAGCTGCGGAGTCTGTAAGTAAATACTGCTCCGATCAGTGTTGCGATGCTTCCGAAAATAATGTCTACAGGAATGGCACCGCCAAAGAGATTGGCAATGATACATCCCACAAATAACCCCGGAATCGCAGCCGGTGTAAAGAATGGCAGGATGGTCAGTGCTTCCGAAAAGCGAATCTGAATTTCGCCATAGCTGAGTGGTGCGAATAAAAGAGTCAGAACCACATAAATGGCTCCGATCACTGCTGCTTCTGTCAGAAACTGAGTACCTTTGTTTTTCATATTTGATTATCTCCTTTAGTATTTGTTTTACGAGTGGAAGGTTTCGAACACTCGGCTATCGAAGTATATCACTTTTCGGAAGTACGGTCAATGTCTTTGATAAGAGTTTTATTAACATTTTCCTCGTACAGACGCATCTGTATCTGCATAGGTGTTGGATCATCTGTTATTTTCATATGACCGAAATGATTGAAGAAGAAAAGTACCCCAAGTCCGATTCCTATGGAATAAGTGATTTCAAGAACAGTAAAATGACCGGAAGTCTGTCCTGTGACCTGGGTATAGATCTGCGAGAAGAGACCACCGACATCTACATCGTTATTAAATGTCATGATAGAGAAACCTGCACCGAAAAAGGCGGCAAGACCGACGAAAATAATCTTGCACCACTGCCAGACAAGCCCGGAACCGGGTTTGTTTTTAAAAGTGATGATAAAGTCGCTTCTCCAATATTATTGATTTCAAGGTCCGGTTCTTTTTTTTTGATTTCGGAGATCAGATCCATGACAGACATTACATAACGTCCTGGTTTATTCGGGTCAAGATTTATAACCGGCATCACCCGGAGCCGATTCAGGATTTTACTGTTGCTGCAGGAAAGTTTTGCAATGTCCTGAAGATAAATGTGTGGATGGTTTATCTGGATATTCTGATCTAACTGTAAATAGAGAGTATCACTCATGGTATGTTATCCTTTCATTTTGGGCTTGAAGATCAGGCTTGCAAGATAAGAGAAGATCAAAGCTGCGGAGACTCCCACCGCGCAGGCGGTAAAGCCTCCCATAAAGAGTCCGATCAGTCCGTTTTTGTCAATGGATTCTTTCATTCCTTTCCACAGGATATTGCCAAAACCAAGCAGGGGAACAGAAGCGCCTGCTCCGGCAAATTCTGCAAATGCTGATAGATTCCGACAGCGCTTAAAACAGAGCCTGTACATACCAGAAGTACCATGATCCGTCCGGGCATAAGCTTTGTCCTGTCCAGAAGAATCTGTACCAGGGCACAGATCAGTCCGCCTGTCCAGAATGCATTAAAATAGTCCATGTATTTTTCCTCCTGAAAAAATTTCTGTATCTACATCATATCCGGAACCCTGTACTGTTCTATTACAACAGCGTGTGCGATACCGGGAATTGGATCCCCCTCGTTGAAGCTTACCTTTGACAGAAGGGCACCTGTGGGAACAAAGAGAATCCTTTTCCATTTTTTTTGTATAATACCCGGAAGAATATAGCCTGCCAGAACAGAGGCGGCACATCCACATCCACTGCCGCCGGAATGTGTATCCTGAGTCTGAGGATCATAGATCAGCATACCGCAGTCCTGATGGACAGATGAGATATCAAATCCTTTTTCTGTGAGAAGGTCGAACAGGATTGTCTGTCCTACCATGCCCAGGTCACCGGTGAAGATGGCATCATAATCGGATGGTTTTCGGTGAAAATCCTGAAGATTTCGGGCTATGGTGTCGCAGGCAGCAGGAGCCATGCAAGCTCCCATATTGAGGGAATCCCTGAACCCAAAGTCAATCAGTCTTCCGGTGGTGATTCCTGTTATAACTGCACAGATATTGCGGTTACGGAGTGTGTTTAGTGTTTTGTTGTCGGGCGTGGTGGCGGTTCATATCCAAGTATACAGCTCCGGCACGGTGACTGTCCAGGTAGCAGATAAGGGCCTTTGATTTCCATATCCCAGGGGAAAACGAAATTCTTTTTCTGCGCTGGCAAAGTGGCTGGAAGTTGCGCAGAGGATATATTTTCCGTACCCGCCGTCGATACACATTGAACCAAGGGAAAGAGATTCTCCCATAGTGGAGCATGCTCCGAAAAGACCGTAAAAAGGAATTTTCAGATCAGCGGTTCCGAAAGAAGAGGCTGATGTCTGAGCCAGCAGGTCGCCTGCAAAAAGAAGCTGTATATCGGAACAGGTGAGGCCGTTTTTTTTGATTGCCAGCAGAGCGGCCTGTTTTTGCAGAGTGCTTTCTGCAGCTTCCCAGGTATCTGTTCCAAACATGGGATCTTCACATATGGTATCAAAGTATGCGCCCAATGGCCCTTCTCCTTCTTTCCGGCTGACAACAGAAGCACAGCTCTGAACAAAGACAGGATTTTGAAATGAAATGCTGGATGTACCGCAGGTCATTTGTCTGTTCATAGGAAACCTCCTTGTATAATTGTATGATTCTTATGCAAAAACACCTCTCAGGATATGGATGCTGAATAGTTACGGGATCATTGTAAAAAGATAATAAATCACACCGAGAATCCATGAACTCAGGATTCCATAAAGAATTACGGGTCCTGCGATCGTAAATATTTTGCATCCGATGCCGAATACCTGTCCTTCTGCCTTATATTCGATCGCAGAGGAAGCTACGGAATTGGCAAAACCGGTGATTGGGACAAGGCTTCCGGCACCGCCGAATCTGCCGATTTTGGAATAAAGATTACATCCTGTGAGGATCACACTGAAAAGGATCAGGATAAGGGAACACCAGGAGCCGGCGGTATCTTTGTCCAGTCCAAGGTTATCTGCGTAATTTAAGATGACCTGTCCAACAACACAGATGACTCCGCCTGTGAAAAAGGCTTTGCACATATTCAGTGGCAGGCTGTGGACAGGAGTGACTGCTTTTACGTATTCTTCATATTGTTTCTGCTTTTTCTGACTGAGATTATTGTCTGACATAATATAAAACCTTTCTGATTGAAAATCCGGAATTTTGGCACACTGAGTAAAGAGTAATCGATTGCTGCTTTTTTGGCACTGATGTTAAAGATTAGCTGGAAATTATGGCAGCCATCCGTTATAATAGTAAATCAGTGCCCCGACAGTTTTGCCGGCGGCTATGCACAGGATTGTAAAAGAAAGACCTCTCTGGAATCTGCTTCTTCTGGCAAAGATAGGGAAAATATCTGCCATCTCTGCCAGGGCCATGATCCATCCACCAAGGAAAATCCCTGAAAAGAGCCCGTACAGAATCAGAAACGGGGTGCCGAACCGGATATTCCAGTGAAAAAGAAAGAACAGGTTTCCAAGTTCTGTTCCCCAGAATGTGATGTCTTCGTACAGCAATATATGATCTGCTGTGTGGGTAATTCCTGCATATCTGGGAATAATAGAAAGGCCGATCATAAGACCGGTTAATCCTCCGGCAATAATAAAACCGAAACATAGTCCTGTAAATCCGAGAAAAATCTGCTCTAACATAAGTGCCTCCGATCCTGCCGACAACAAAAGAAGTTTTCGGGTAACTGTCCGGCAGTCTGTTATTGTGAAGCACCGGACAGATATATCTGTGATATGTATTATGGCAGAAATATAAAAATATATACACTGTCATTCATTTGTTACTGAGAACAGAGTGAACAGTAACCCTAGTACATCGTTTCGTAAATAACTATACCAATCGCGTAGGATGCGGATTCGAGTGTGCTGGTATAAAAACGCAGGCGTAGCGGGCTACGCTGAGGCTTTTAGACCTGTGCAATCGGATTCGCAGACAAGTGAGTGGTATAGTTATTTCGAAAACGATGTACTAGGACCCTGATATCATATTATTTATTTTCTCCCAGAATATACTGCTTCAGGAAATCATAAATCTGATTCTCTGTTGGAGGACATCCCTTTACGTTATATTCAAATTTACAGGTGCATGCACCTACACCCAGTTTTCCTGTTTTTCCGCGGTATCCCTGGCCGATGCAGATTTTCGTGTCCAGTTTCTCGAAAAGGCCGTCATTTTTAAGCATTTCCAGAGCCGGGATGAGATAACCATAGCAGGCACTGCAGGATTCTACTTCTTCTACTGCATCCTGAAGTTCTACCACTTTTCTTGATTTCGGAAGTTCTTTGCGGGCATTTTCCTCACAGTATATGATGCGGGAATTTTTCAGATCAGTACTTCCAACCCCAAGCTTCTCTGCCAGTTCAATATACGGTACATCTTTCGTTGTATAATGCATGATCTGACATACATAAGAATCGATCAGTACCGGATCCGTCCCCGCCCAGATACGGTTCATCACTACCGGATTTCCGCCATCCTCGAATCCAGATCCCCGCAAATGTTATCAACCACGACAAAATCCTGATGGAGCCCCGCATTCAGATGTGCAATCGGTTCATGCAGTCCCATCGCATGAAAATGACGCTTCTCTGTATTGGGGATCAATCCTTTCATATTTTTCAATGCACATGTGATCTTTGTCTGACAATGGCCTTTCAATACCGGAACATTGATCAGAAAATCAATATTTGCCGCACGTTCACAGACATTCAGTTTCATCCCCCTGCAATCTCTTTCAATCCCCTTGTCTTTCTGCATATCCCAAAAAGGCACCTGATATTTTTCCGTTAGTTCACGATATCCGCACACTTCGTATGCTTCTGTAGTCTTATCTCCCACCCAGGAGCCTTCCAGAATGGCAATATTTCCATATCCGTTTTCCTGCAGATACTCAATAATTCCCGCCACAATTTCCGGATGTGTGGTAGCTCCCCATGAAGCCTCGGAAGGTGATACAAGATTAGGCTTGATACCAATCTGCATCTTTTTATCTGAAATTACAGACGCCAGGCCGCACTGTGCCAGCAGTTCCTTTGTCATTTCTTTGTAATTGGTTCCGCTCTTTATATAGATTTCATTTTTGTTCATTACAAGATTATCCTTTACACTTTACATTCGAATATTTTTCTGCTGATTTTTGCATATCTTTTTTGTATTTTCCCCCGGAAGTTTTTTTCTGAACCGGTCAGCTTTTCTGAGGTGAAATGTTCTCCGCATCAGCCTGCATGCCACTGTACTTGTGAGCAGTGCCACCAGAAATCCTGCCAGAACATCCCCCGGATAATGTACGCCCAGATAGAGTCTGGAAAAAGCAATCATTCCGGCCAGAACAACAGGCAAAATTCCCCATTTCCCGGGCAGCATCCGCAGACAGACCAGTGCAACGGCAAAGGAAGCGCAGGTATGGCCGGATGGAAATGAATAGTCTTTCGGTCTGGTGATCAGCGGAATGATCTGTGTATAAGTATCAAAAGGTCTTGGACGGGCTACTGCATTTTTTATCAGCAGATTTGTGATCAGAAACCCTGACAGCAGCGAGAGTGCCGCTGTCACTCCTGTTTTGCGTGTTTTCCCGAAACAGATCAGAAGCACACATAATACGATCCAGAACCATCCTCCGTTTCCGAGGAAGGTGACTGCTCTCCAGAACGGAGTCAGGGCATCCACCCTTAAATGTTCCTGGATCCACAGTAAAATATTCATATCTAATTGCTGTAATGTCGCCATAAACTTCTCCCATTATATTTTTTATCAGTCACAGTATGTATTCCTCTCAAAATACATACGAATTATATCAGTCCGACTTCTTTTGTGCAAGGTATTATAAGCAAAGTTGATTTGTTTAAGGACTCAAAAGTCAAAATAACGTAGAAATCAGTCAAAATACCGATAGCGTTTTTCTGCCGGAAGGATTATGCTGAAAGCAGACTAATAAAACTGCCTGATCGGGCAAATACTTATTACGGGGGTAAATATGATAAACACATTATCGTCCGGTAAGGATAATTTTTACCGGCAGATGCTTAAACTGACGATTCCGATCATTATCCAGAATCTGCTCAGTGCAGCGGTTAACTCCGCAGATGTAATTATGCTTAATTATGTGGGACAGTCTGCGATTTCTGCGGTGTCTCTGGCTGCCAATTACTCCAATATCCTGTTTATGGTATATTATGGACTTGGTACAGGCGCATCTCTTCTGTGTGCGCAGTATTTCGGAAAAAATAATATGCAGGCTATTCATGCGATCGAGGGAATTGCCTCCGCTTTTCCATCATAATCTCGGGAATCGTAACACTGATCGCATTTACTGCTCCTCAGCTTATGATGAAGATTTTTACTTCTGATCAGGAACTGATCTCTATCGGTTCTTCTTATCTTAGGATTATGGGAATTACATATCTCTGCTGGGGAATTACAGAGATTTATCTGGCGATTTTGCGCAGTATCGGACGTGTAACGATCAGTATGGCATTGAATATGCTGGCTTTTATATTGAATATTATCCTGAATGCCACTTTTATCTTCGGGCTTTTCGGCGCACCGAAGCTGGGGGCTACAGGTGTTGCCATTGCAACTGCTGCTTCCAGACTGATCGAACTGGCAGCATGCGTGATCGTTTCTTTCCTGAGCAGAGATGTTAAATTGAACCTGACCTTTATGTTTATCCGCAGTAAGGTGCTGTTTGGTGACTTCGTCCGGCTGTCACTTCCCGCTCTTGGAAATGACGTTTCCTGGAGTGTTGCTTTCTCCATGTACTCTGTGATCCTGGGACATCTCGGAACAGATGCCGTTGCAGCCAACTCTCTGGTTACGGTTGTCCGCAATATCGGTTCTGTGTTCTGCTTTGCAATTGCCAGTGCGGGAACGATTCTTCTTGGAAATGTAATGGGAAAAGGGGATCTGGAGAAATCGAAGGTGTATGCTTCCAGAATGCTGAAGATGACCATTATAGCCGGTGCCATTGGCGGTGTGATCGTATTTGCCATTACGCCTCTGGTCCTGAGATTTGCATCCTTAAGTGACGGGGCAATGCATTATTTGAAGTACATGCTGCTTATCAATACCTATTATATTATGGGTTCTGCGGTAAACACAGCCCTGATCGCCGGGGTATTCCGCGCAGGTGGTGATACGAAGTTCGGACTGATCTGCGATACCATTGATATGTGGGTATATGCGGTACCTCTGGGATTTTTTGCGGCCTTTGTCCTGAAGCTTCCGGTATTGTGGGTTTACTTCCTGCTCTGTACAGATGAGTTTGTGAAATGGCCATGGGTATTCCATCATTACCGCCAGGGGAAATGGGCACAGAATATTACAAGGGAGGATCTGTTTGAGCAGAAAGCTTCCTGAGATATCATCCATATCCGCCGCAGTATGGTTCTATCATAAATAAGCAAAACAGCAGGTCTGTTCATTCTATGAACAATCCTGCTGTTTTTATGTCTGCAGATTTTCTTTCCGGATCCCTGCAGACATCTATTTTCGGTTTATAAAAAATGCTTACAGATTATAATGTATTCAGGTCGATTCTGTAATCGTCAGAGCCCTGTCCGTCTACTGTGTAGTAAGCGGCTTTCTGCTCAACATTTACATAAACGCTGATTTCTTTTCCTTCGATGCCTTTGTCTTTGATGTCTTTTTTGATTGCTTCCTCGATGGAGCTCATTGTAACTGCAAAACCAGGTAATTCGATAGTTGTTTCTGCGAATTTTTTGATGTCGATATTTTTAGCCACTTCTTTTACTGCTTTCTTTACAGTTTCTTTTGCTTCTTCTACAACCGGAGCCTTCGCAATATCAGCTGCAGCGTCTTTTGCTTCTTCAATTACTTCTGAAGCCTTTACAGTTGTTTTCTCAACTGTCTCTTTGACTGCTTCTGTAGCCTTTGTTGTTGCTTCTTTAATAGTTTCCTTTGCTCTTGAAGTTGTTCTTTTTCTCATAATAATCTCCTATTCCAACTGATTGGTCTAGAGCGTGTCGCTCTAACAGTTTCCTGTGTAACCGTACCACAAATTCCAGACAATGTCAAATTTTTATCAAATTTTGTCCTACTCGACATTTTTTAAGGCTTCATCCATAGGAACCTTCTTCACTCTCCGAAATTCCAGCAAAGCAACGATTCCGTATGTAATGATTCCTGCTGCAAACATCTGCACATAGATCATCGGGTCGATCCAGAGCGTGATCCATCCGGAAATACTGGACAGCATCATCTCCCGGAACAGAACTTTCATGATTACTGTTTCCAGCGGCAGACTCAAAAGCAGACAGAACACCACCACCAAAGACGTGGACATAATATATAGCTTGCTGATCTCACCATTTGTATAGCCCAGGATTTTTACCATTGAAATAGACTGGGCATTTTTTTCGATAATGATCTTGGAAAGAAGATAGATCAGTACCATATAGATCATAATGGCAAATCCGTTTACCATACCCATCATACTTCCCATGGATACATCCAGCTGTCTGGAGATCTTTGTCAGTGCATCAAGGTCAACTACAGATCCTATATACTGGCTCTTGATATCTGTAAGCTCTGTATCCGAGAAATACCCACTGTAATAATCCTCTCCCAGATCAAAAATATCATTCAGTTCACTGCGGGGCATAAACACACACAAGGCAGCCGTATAATCATAAACTCCTGCTATTTTAAACGAATATTTCTCTTTTTCGTATTTTTCTTTCAGAGTGATGGTATCCCCCACATGAAGCAGGAATTTATCCGCATATGCGCTCGAAATATAAACTGCTGCGCTTTCTTTTTCTGCATTTGCCGTATTCTTGTTATCTGCTTTTTCTTTATTCCCTGCTTCATCTTTTTTATCTTTTGTATTATTAAAATCTATCGTTACATACCTGCTGTCCGGTTCGATCCCGTAAAGCAGTACTTCTTCACTCTTATATTTTCCTGGCAGTGTATTCAGGGAATAAGCAGAAAATTCCTCTGCATCTTCATTGTCTGTTCTGGAATCCATATAAAACTCCAGCAGAGAGATCAGACCGTCAAATTTATTTCCACTTACTGCGCTGACCGGAACCTGAAGCATATACTGGTATTTTGCCAGCATATTGTTCTGGATTTCCACCTGGTAATGGGACAGTGCCGAAGGAAGCAGCAATCCGAACATCAGCAGCAGATTTGCAAACAGGATCCCGATAAACAGAACCATATAATTACTCATATTCTGAAAAATCACCCGAAGCCGGAATCTGGAAAAGATTTTCATCTTCGGACTCAGATAAATTGCCCTCTTCTGCTTTCTTCCCGACAGATCCCTGCGCAGGAATTTTAACGGTGACAGCTTCAGCTTATGTCTGAGCACTCCGTAATTTACCACCAGCATAATAACTACCGGAACCAGAGTTGTAAGCCCAAATGCCTCCCCATTCCATACGGTCACATAAGTCGAAGACTATAGCTTCCATAATACATATCTGCACATACATCCTTTAATACAGTGTATCCAAGGATATTTCCGATCAGTGCACCCACAAAAGTAACCAGCACCGGAAGTGTCATATAGTGAAGAATCAGTTCATGTCTGGTATATCCGGACGCACGTAAGGTACCGATAACGCCGGCTTCTTTCCGTATCGTATTGCTGATGGTAATTCCGAATACAAAGGCCATGATCACCATAATAATATAAAGAAGCATGATCATCATGGCCTTGTCTCCACCCATATCATCCCCTGTAAAAGTAATGGCCTGATTCAGATACCGGGGTACAAAAGCCTCCAGTGTGACAATCTTTCCCATATACTCCATCAGATCCTCGGAAACTTCTTTCTCTTCCTTTTCTGTCTTCGGTTTTTCGTCATAGATCCAGGAATAATTGTACTGCAGTTTTTCCTGATCCAAAGAATCAAACTCCTCCTCAGTCACAACAGAAACCCCAAATTTCACAGCATCAAACATAGAATCGTTGTTATTCTGAAACAGGCAGCTGTAGTCGGAAAGTGCCACCAGGCCGGTAATCTTCCAGGTTCTTTTTCCGCTCCGGAGCGTATCTCCCACAGATAGATTGTTGTTGTCTGCATACATTCTGTCAATGGCAATCTCTCCTGTCCCGGCAGGCAGCTCTCCCTTCATCAGGCAGATCTTGTCCACCTGCTGCCTGTTTTTAAAAAAAACGCATGGTGCTTCCATTATCCAGAGGTTCCTCCACATAATAATTATCATACAGCTTCACACCCAGCGCCTCTATTTCTTCTCTCTGGGTTTTGTGGACTTGCTCTGCTGTGCGAAAGTTTCCGTCTTCTATGTTGTACTTCTCAAAACCTTCATTGTAAGCAATAAGCATACTGTTATCTGCAACCAGAAAGCCTGACACAAATCCAATGGATGCAACCATCAAGATAAATACAACCAGATACTTGCCCAGTTCTCCCTTCAGTTCTCTGGGCAGACGTTTGCGTAAAGGATTTTTCATCATATGCCTCCTTACCAGTCAAGCTCTGCTGCCGGGATCTTATGCTCATTGAGGTAATTTTTGCGGATCATCCCATCGCGAAGCTTCACCACCCGGTCAGCCATATCTTTGATGGCATCGTTATGCGTTACCATGACGATGGTGTTGCCGTATTTCTGGTTTACCGTCTCGATCAGCTTCAGGATTTCCTTGGAGGTATTATAATCCAGGGCTCCTGTAGGCTCATCGCAAAGAAGAATATCCGGATTCTTTACAATGGCTCTGCCAATGGCAGTCCTTTGCTGCTGACCGCCGGAAAGCTGATTGGGAAGCTTTCTCTGGTGCTCATAGATTCCCAGCGTATGGAGCAGTTCATCTACATCCAGAGGCTTATCACTGAGATAGGCTCCCACCTCTATATTCTCCCGCACTGTAAGATTGGGGATCAGATTATACATCTGAAAAATATATCCCAGATGCTTACGCCTGTACAAAGACAGATTCTTCTCCGACATATCTGCCAGACGCTCCCCGTCTATGACCAGATTTCCCTCGTCTGCACTGTCAATCCCACCGATAATATTCAGAAGCGTAGACTTACCGGAACCAGACGGCCCCAGAAGCACACAAAACTCTCCTCTCTCAATGTCAAGATCCAGCCCTTTAAGCACATCCACCCGGCTGTCCCCTGCACCAAAAGACTTCTGAATTCCCTGTATCTGCAGAAACATTTTTTCATTCCTCCCTCATATCCACTTCCTGTGGAGCAAATTTCTTTAATTCTTTAATATAATAACACTGCTGTTTTACAATATTGTTATACTTCGCTAACTTCAGGTTAGTATAAACTTACTCCATTGTCAACTGATTTTCGTAGTTTTGTAAAATTTTATGGATATGTTCGTTACTGTTCACTCCGTTCACAGTAACGTAGCCAAAATTCATTCCAGATTGCCTGCGGCAATGGAATTTTGGCTCGTATGTCTCGGAATAAGCTCATTTACCAAAGATAAATTTTGAACATCAAAATATATTGACTTTTCTTTTTTACCTTGTTATATTTTTTTCTGAAGTAACTGCTGTCCGGCAGTCTGCAAAACAGCAGGCTGCCCCCAGGAAAGGAATTATCCATGAACACTCTCAGAAAAATATATTGCAGGACTTTTCAGAAAGCTTTTCACATTGCAATTCCCTTTTTACCTTACAGAAAACCTAAAATAGCAGGAAGCGTCAAGGAACTCCCTGAAATCATCATGCGCCATAAATGCACTCATGTATTGATCATTACAGATGGCGGTATCATGAAGCTTGGACTTACCCGAAGACTGGAAAAAGCTTTAAAGGAGGCAGGCATCCCCTATACCATTTATGATAAAACAGTTGCCAACCCAACTACTGTCAATGTCCGCGCGGCGTTGGAGCTTTACCATAAGGAAGGCTGTGATGCATCATCGGTTTCGGCGGCGGTTCCAGCATGGACTGTGCAAGGCAGTCGGTGCCTGTGCGGTCAAACCCAATCAGTCTCTGGCTCAGATGAAGGGAATCCTGAAGGTGCATAAGAAGCTTCCCCTTCTCATGGCAGTTCCAACCACTGCCGGAACAGGAAGTGAGACCACTCTCGCCGCTGTGATCACAGATGCAGACACCAGATATAAATACGCAATCAACGATTTCCCGCTGATTCCCCGCTATGCAGTGCTGGATTCCAAGGTTACCTTAAGCCTGCCCCCATTTATCACCGCAACTACAGGTATAGATGCCCTGACTCATGCAGTGGAGGCATACATTGGCAATTCCACCACCATTGATACACGCAGGGATGCATTAAAAGCGGTAAAACTGATTTTTGAAAATATAGACATTGCCTATGAGCATGGCGATAATATTCAGGCAAGACGAAATATGCTCCACGCCTCCTTCTACGCAGGCTGTGCTTTTACCAAATCCTATGTAGGATATGTTCATGCAGTGGCTCATTCCCTGGGTGGACAGTACAACGTTCCCCATGGACTTGCCAATGCCATTCTGCTGCCGCTGGTACTTCGGAATATGCTCCTGCATTGACAAAAAGCTCCATAAACTTGCCATTGCAGCAGGACTTGCAGACAAAAATACACCGGACCATGAAGCAGCAGAGCTTTTTATCCGGGCAATCGAAGAAATGAAAGAGCGATTTGGAATCGTAAATATTGTAAAGGAAATTCAGGAAACAGATATCCCCAAGCTTGCCCATTATGCAGATAAAGAGGCCAATCCTCTGTATCCTGTGCCGAAGCTTATGGATGCCTCCGAACTGGAGAAATTTTATTACATACTGATGTCTCTGACTTCTGAAAAAGGGGATTGTGTATTATGACAGAAACAGAAATTAAAGAAATCGTTCAGAAACAACGCAGCTATTTTTACACAGGTGCCACTTTACCGGTAGAAAAAAGGCTGGATGCCTTAAAAAAATTAAAGACCTGTATTCAGAAATATGAACCACTGATCAATGAAGCACTGAAACGTGACCTTGGAAAAAGTAACTTTGAATCCTATATGTGTGAAGTGGGACTTGTGCTCTCAGAACTCAGCTACATGATCCGCCATACACCTTCCTATGCAAAAGAAAAAACAGTACTGACTCCCCTTGCCCAGTTCGCTTCCAGAAGCTATAAGAAGCCATCTCCTTATGGTGTTGTCCTGGTTATGAGCCCATGGAATTATCCTTTCCTGCTCACCATTGATCCGCTGATCGATGCGATTGCAGCCGGAAATACAGTTGTACTGAAACCAAGTGCCTACTCTCCTCACACCAGCCGGGTGATTGAAACCATTATCACCGAATGTTTTGATCCCCAGTATGTGGCTGTGGTAAACGGCGGACGTGCGGAAAATAACACTCTTCTCAATGAACATTTTGACTATATTTTCTTTACAGGAAGCAGCATGTTGGCAGGGAAGTAATGGCAAAAGCATCTGTACATCTGACCCCGGTTACCCTGGAGCTGGGCGGTAAAAGCCCCTGCATTGTAGAGAAAAGTGCCAACCTGAAACTTGCAGCCAGAAGAATTGTATTTGGAAAATATCTCAACTGTGGTCAGACCTGTGTAGCACCTGATTATATTTACTGCGACAGAGAAATCAAGGATGAACTGATCCGACAGATCCAGAAACAGATCAGGAAACAGTTTGGTTCCACACCTCTGAATAATAAGAATTATGGGAAAATTATTAATGAAAAGCACTTTACTCGTATCTGCAATCTGATCGATCCCAGCAAGGTAGTCTGCGGCGGTGACAACAATCCGGGAGCTCTTCAGATTGCTCCTACTGTTATGGATAATGTAACCTTCGGGGATGCAGTAATGCAGGAGGAAATCTTCGGTCCTGTGCTTCCTGTGCTGACCTATGATTCCCTGGATGAGGCCATCGAAAAGGTCAACTCCATGGCACATCCTCTGGCACTATATATCTTCACCTCCGACAAAGAAGCTGCGGAAAAAGTTACTTCCCACTGTGGATTCGGAGGCGGATGTGTCAATGACACCATCATCCACCTGGCAACCAGTGAAATGGGATTTGGCGGCTTTGGTGAAAGCGGAATGGGTTCCTACCATGGCAAAGACGGTTTTCATACCTTCTCCCACTATAAGAGTATTGTAGACAAAAAAACATGGCTGGATCTGCCAATGAGATACCAGCCATATAGAAAAATTTATGAAAAATTATTGAGGAAGTTCCTGAAATAAGGAACTTTCTCAGGATTGATTCCCCTTATCAGCTCTGCTGACCAGTTGCTTACGAATTTCCTGCATCCGGTTATCCAACTGAGCACTCTGGGCGGCACACGCCAGAAGCTCCTCCTGCAATTGCTGTGCCTGATCTGCCGGGATATCTTTTTTATAGCGAAGCTATGTTCCAGACTTGCCCAGAAATCCATGGCAATAGTTCGAAACTGGACTTCCACATTTACCATTTTTTTGTTTTTCTGCAGAAAGATAGGCACCTGCACGATCAGATGCAGGCTTCTGTAACCACTGGGTTTTGGATTTTTTATATAATCTTTTTTCTCGATCAGTACAATATCATCCTGACGCAGAAAGCTGTCTGCCAGCTCATAGATATCCTCCGGAAAAGAACAGATTACCCGGACACCTGCGATATCCTTGATATTTTCTTCTATAGCAGTTAAAGACATGGGAATATTTTTTCTGCGTATTTTCCGCACAATGCTGTCATAAGATTTAATTCTGGTTTTAATACCTCGATAGGATTTTTATCATATTCCAGGGAATACTCCTGATTCAGCACTCTGAATTTTGTCTCAATCTCCATGACAGCACACTGATAGTAAGACATCAGCAGATCAAAGGGCCTTTTATTTTTCTGGATCATTTCCAGAAATTCTTCAGACAGCAGACTCCTGCGGATCAGCTCGTCCTTTCTGGCTTCTATACGGTTTTTTCGTTCCGACATAATTTCTTCAAAATTTTTCAAATGTTCATCCCCCTCTTACGGTTTTGTATAATTACTATAGCAGTCCTCGTAAATAATGCATTTAATAGGCTCGCTATAAACTGTTCACTTTTTTCAGCAACAATAAATCAAAGACTATTATAACACAATTCCCGCAAAGAGTAACCATTCTCGTTACTGTTTATTCCATTCTCAGTAACGCAGCCAGTAAACAATAACCCTTCTTCTTTTCTTCGCAAAACACTTGTTCTTTATCATCAAACATGGTATTCTTATTTTGCTGCAGACTGCTATACATTTTATATAATACGGGAGATTCAACACATGGATGGATATGAATTTGAATATCAAATGTGCAAAAATACTAAAGCGAAAACATTTTTCTAAAATAAAAGTAACTCAAAGCTCCGGAGATCAGGGAATCGATATCATTGCTTTCAAACATCGAAAAAAAATATGGGATACAATGTAAATATTACACCCATCCCGTTGGAAATAAAGCTGTTCAGGAAGCCTATGCAGGTGCAAACTTCTACGACTGCGATAAAGCTGTTGTAATGACAAATATAACCTTTACAAAGTCAGCAACCCAGCTTGCACAGAAACTGGATGTTGAACTATGGCCCAACTGCCCTGTTACACCTTTTTACAGTTTACCGTTTAAGATCATGAGTTCATTAAATGCAGTGCTTTTTCTTTACGCAGTGCTCGCATTTCTCTCCCTGAAACCTGAATTTGATTTTATTCATCTTCCCTTTGTTCCTGATACCCTGACGCTGATTATCATTCTTACAGCTTCTATTTCCGGTATCTTCGGCTGGAGTTTTTTTCTGTGTAATCTCATCGCTGCAGGCACATACCTTTATCTTGCATTTCATACACTCATTCTGCCGACATATGCAGAAACAGGCAGCTGCACAAATATACACATGCTTTCCCTGATTCCGGCAGGCGTATATCTGCTTCATGCAGGATGGATAAAAATTAGGAAATAACAGTCTTATGAATAACTATTATGATGCTCAGCTTTCTGATTTGCCAAAAAGCATCCCTGCTCGTGAGAACAAAGCACTCCTACTGCCTGTAAATAGGCATAGATGACCGTTGTCCCCACGAACTTCATACCACGTTTTTTCAAATCTTTTGATATACAATCAGACTTTTCAGAAATCCTTCGTCCGGATGCTCCGGTATTTCAAAGAATACATCTATTTTTCCAGGTTCTGCGGAACGGTCTTCAAAGGCAGGGAAAATAAAGCCGCATTTTGGAGTTCCGGCATTGTAATCTTTATCTACCGGAGCCACCACACAGATCAGGAAACTGTATATTTCTTCTGACTCCCACTGTTCGCTGTGGTCTGAGCCTTTCTTGGGAATATCATATATTCCATGATAAATATAAATTCCAAACTCCTGTCCCTGCAGACGGTTTGTTCTATTTGATGAATCTCTTGTACTGCAGATTCCCTCCGCAAGCTGTTCACAGAGAGTCTGAACCAGAAGATCATCTTTTAATCCGTATTGTGATAATGCCATCAGTAGTTTATGGATGCTGTCATATGCCATATCCCTTCAGGGAATTTATAACATTTTAACTGTTCATTTGTTTTGGAAAAAGGAATGGTTTTCGCAAGATCCAGATTTACCTGCTGATCATGTTTGCTCATATTTTTGAAGCTTACATTGAAGGTATTATCTATGTATCCCTCATCATCTATATATACTCCTGCTGCACGCACAAAGCAGTTTCTGGATAATGTCATCCTGCGGGTTAATTCCAGCATATCATTTCGGTTGATCTTTGTATCTTTTTTATTCATCAAAATGGTTCCATCCTCTCCAAAAAGCTTTTCTTTTATGGTCAGTATATCATACGTGACATGCTCTCGCCACTTAAATCTTACAGATTTTGAAGTGGGAGCTTCCTGCTCAATTGCCCTTCAGGGCAAAGCTAAAACAGGCTATCCCCGCGTGTCCCGCGGTTCTTTTTTTTATCCGGTTACGGATCTTTTCTGTGCTATTATGCACATTTTTTATATATTCTTTTTCCTTCTTTCAGAATATTGACCGCCGCATTCACATCCCGGTCCATCCGGTTTCCACATTCGCATAGG
>ENA-OQAZ01000062-OQAZ01000062.1-human-gut-metagenome-genome-assembly--contig:-NODE-62-length-50210-cov-3.901843_pt1 | contig 50210 bp, 48 predicted proteins | sample MGYA00242737_ERZ504531 | MGnify/ENA primary metagenome ERZ504531 (study PRJEB26092, sample SAMD00036244) | human gut metagenome | host: Homo sapiens | study: EMG produced TPA metagenomics assembly of... | reverse complement strand
TTATCTGTCCCGGTTTGCGTCGATCTAAAAATTGTTGAATATCCTGTTCAGATAAAGGGATGCCGGCAGGGCATCCATCTATAACTACACCAACTCCGGGACCGTGGGACTCGCCCAGGTAGTGACTCGAAATAAAGTGCCAAATGTTGAACCGCTCATAATATATCTAAAACTCCTTTCGTTTGTATCAATAAGGTATACAAAAAGTGTGTATAAAATGCTCTTTTGCATATCATATATCATTCTTTTCCGTATCATACCCCCAGATACGAAACATATTGTTGTGTTTCATAACTGAGGGTACAGTGCAATTATATAGGAAGAAAGAGGTGTACGCAAGTTAAAATGTTGTAGAATTCAACAGAATTTCAAAAATAAATTACAAAAGTATTTCTAAAAGATTTCGTTCGAATTAACAATTCAACATCGGTTTAATTTGTGCGTATTTCATGAAAGTTTGGGGTGTACATTTTGGAAAAAGCGTAATATAATGAAGTCTGAATCAAAAAGAAGTATTAATCCAAAAGACGAGGGTGAGAATTAGAATGTCTGAAAAGAAAGTAGTTAGAAGACGCAAAGTAAGAAGAAAGAAAAAGCAGAAGACAATTGACAAGAAGATCTGGATGATTATCGGTGGTGTTATTGCTGGTCTTGTTATTGTTTATCTTGCAATATCAGTCTTTTTTATGAGTCATTTCTATATTAATACGCAGATTAACGGAAAGAACTTTTCTGGTAAGAATGCGGCGGCGGTAGAGAATTATATTAAAAATCAGGTGGCAGATTATAAACTGACAATTATAGAACAGAATAATATGACAGATGCAATCGAAGGATCGGATATTTCACTTGTATATAAGGAAAATTCAGATATAGAGGATGCGCTGAAGAAGCAGAATGCATTTTTGTGGCCACAGGCATTTTTCTCAAAAAGTTCAGCTGAAGTCACAATTGAGGTCGGATATGATGAAGCGGCGTTGGAGTCAAAGATTGAATCCGTACAGGCTCTGAATCAGGAGCAGACAGACCCACAGTCTGCTTATCCAAAGTATGATGGGAACAGTTTTGTTGTTGAACCTGAAGTTTATGGTACGAAAGTAGATGTGGATACATTTAAGGCAAAAGTGAAGGATGCGATCACAAACTTCAAGAGTGAATTAAATATGATGGATGAGAAGTGCTATGCTATGCCGAAGTACACTTCAGAGTCTCCGGAAGTTCAGAAAGCCTGTGATGCGATGAACAATTATCTGAAAGCCAGCATCACTTATAAGATGACAAACCAGAATATGGTTGTGAACAAGGATCTGATCTCAGGCTGGGTAACATATGATGATAATATGAATGCAACGCTTGATGAGTCAAAGGTGAAAGAGTGGCTTCGTGAATTTGGAAAGACTTATGATACGGTTGGAACGACAAGAAGTATTACAACTCCGGGAGGAAAAACAGTAGACGTTTCGGGAGGTACTTACGGCTGGTCAGTTGACGAGGCAGCAGAACTGACTGCGCTTGTTGACAGCATTAAGAAAGGTGAGGTTGTCGAGAAAGAACCTGCTTATGCACAGACGGCAGCTACACATGACGCGCAGGATTGGGGAACGACTTATCTGGAAGTAGATATCCCGGCTCAGCATATGTGGTATGTGGTTAACGGAGCTGTACAATTAGAGACAGACGTTGTTACAGGACTTCCTACACCGGAGCGAGAGACACCGACAGGAGTTTATTCGATTCTTGAGATGAAGAGGGATAAGACACTGGTCGGAGAAATTAATCCTTCTACAGGACAGCCAAGTTATCGTACAAAGGTAGGATACTGGATGCGTGTGACCTGGACAGGAATCGGATTCCACGATGCGACATGGAATCCAAGCTTTGGAGGAAGCCGTTATCAGACGAATGGTTCTCATGGATGTATCAATATGCCATTAGACCAGGCGGCAAGTCTTTACGGAATGCTTAGTATGGGAACACCTGTTATAATACATAATTAATGGAAATGCAAAGATAAATATAGCCTGCCATAACTATTGGCAGGCTTTGATAGTCTGAAAACCAAAAAGAAAAGAAGAGGAAAAAGCTTATGTATGAACTTTTAAAGAAAGACGGGCGTGCGAAAAGAGGACGCTTTACAACAGTTCACGGAGTAATTGAAACTCCGGTTTTTATGAATGTTGGAACAGCAGCAGCAATCAAAGGAGCAGTATCTACAGATGATCTGAGAGGGATTAAGACGCAGGTGGAGTTGTCTAATACATATCATCTTCATGTTCGTCCGGGAGATGAAGTTGTGAAGAAACTCGGAGGACTTCATAAATTTATGAACTGGGATAAACCGATTCTGACAGATTCCGGCGGATTTCAGGTATTTTCCCTTGCAAAGTTGAGAAAGATCAAGGAAGAAGGAGTTCACTTTAATTCACATATTGATGGTCATAAGATATTTATGGGACCGGAACAGAGCATGCAGATTCAGTCTAATCTTGCATCCACGATTGCGATGGCATTTGATGAGTGCCCGTCCAGTGTGGCAGACAGAAAGTATATGACGAATTCTGTAGAGCGTACGACGCGCTGGCTGAAGCGCTGTAAGGATGAGATGGCAAGACTGAATTCTCTGCCGGATACGATCAATCCACATCAGATGCTGTTTGGAATTAATCAGGGCGGAATTTATGAGGATATCCGAATTGCACATGCACAGCAGATTGCAGAACTGAATCTGGATGGTTATGCAGTGGGTGGACTTGCAGTAGGAGAGAGCCACGAAGAGATGTACCGTATTCTTGATGCAGTGGTTCCGCATCTTCCGGAAAACAAGCCGACTTATCTGATGGGTGTTGGTACACCGGCTAATATTCTGGAGGCAGTAGATCGAGGAGTGGATTTCTTTGACTGTGTATATCCGTCAAGAAACGGACGTCATGGGCATGTATATACAAATCATGGAAAGATGAATCTGTTTAATGCCAAGTATGAACTGGATGACCGTCCGATCGAGGAAGGATGTAACTGTCCGGCATGTAGAAGCTACAGCAGAGCGTACATCAGACATCTTTTGAAAGCAAAAGAGATGCTCGGAATGCGTCTGTGTGTACTTCATAATCTGTATTTCTATAATACAATGATGGAAGAGATCCGTGATGCGATTGATGCAGGGGAATTCCAGGCATACAAGAAGAGAAAACTTGAAGGTATGGAACAGAAATAAAGATTCTGAACAAAAGATATAAAAAAAGTATAAAAACATATAAAATATCCATGGAATATTAGAAAAAGACTTGAATTAAAAGCTGTTTTTGTGTATAGTGGATGTATTGTCTATTAGTATTTTGAAGGTACTGGACAGATAGCTTTAACAAATAGTCAGGAGGAAATTTCAATGGGAACAGTAGGTATTATAGTTGTTTATGCTGTTATCCTCGGTGGTATGTGGTTTCTTCTGATGCGTCCTCAGAAAAAGGAGCAGAAGAGAATCCAGGCAATGCTCGCTGATATGGAGATTGGAGATACAGCGCTTACTACAAGTGGATTTTATGGAGTTATCATCGATATCACAGATGATGATGTAATTGTTGAGTTCGGTAATAACAAGAATTGCCGTATTCCTATGCAGAAGGCTGCAATCGCTCAGATTGAGAAGCCGGGTGCAGAATAAGATGCAGATAAAGACCAGAGGGAGTGATTCCTTTTGGTCTTTTATTTTACATAAAATGTGCCCGAAAAATACAATTTTCAATAAAAATACAGAGTGCCCTCTATTTTTTCGTCCGAAATACTTGAAACAGTGAAAAAAATGCGGTATGATAAAAAAAGATTTTTACATTTTGGAAGGATGAGTTAGATATGGAAATGAAAATTGGAGTAATCAAGGGAGATGGAATTGGCCCTGAGATCGTAGACGAGGCAATGAAAGTTTTGGATCAGACAGCGAAAGTTTATGGTCATTCGATTTCCTATACGCAGCTTCTGATGGGAGGAGCATCAATTGATGTGAACGGAGTGCCACTTACAGAAGAGACGCTTCAGCTGGCAAAGGACAGTGACGCAGTCCTTATGGGTTCCATTGGCGGTGATGCGAAGACTTCTCCATGGTATCAGCTCGAACCATCAAAACGTCCGGAAGCAGGTCTGTTACAGCTTAGAAAGGGACTGAACCTTTTTGCTAACTTAAGACCGGCAGTTCTCTATGATGAACTGAAAGGTGCGTGTCCTTTAAAGAAAGAGATTGCAGACAGAGGATTTGATCTTATGATCATGCGTGAACTGACGGGCGGTCTTTATTTCGGAAAACGCAGTACAGAGGAGATTGATGGTGTCCTTACTGCAAAAGATGAACTTACATACAATGAAAATGAGATCCGCAGAATCGCAAAACGTGGTTTTGACATTGCAATGAAGAGAAATAAGAAAGTTACAAGTGTTGATAAAGCGAATGTACTTGACTCTTCCAGACTTTGGAGAAAAGTTGTTGAGGAGGTAGCGAAGGACTATCCGGAAGTTACATTAGAACATATGCTTGTAGACAATTGTGCAATGCAGCTTGTGAAAGATCCGGCACAGTTTGACGTTGTCCTGACAGAGAACATGTTTGGAGATATTTTATCTGATGAAGCAAGTATGGTGACAGGTTCTATCGGAATGCTTGCAAGTGCAAGTCTGAACGATACAAAATTCGGTCTGTATGAACCAAGTGGCGGTTCAGCACCGGATATCGCCGGAAAGGGAATCGCAAACCCGATCGCAACAATTCTTTCAGCAGCAATGATGCTGAGATTTTCATTTGATCTTGATAAAGAGGCAGATGCAATTGAAAATGCTGTTGCAGCAGTATTAAAAGATGGATACCGTACAATCGACATTATGTCTGAAGGAAAAGAACAGATCGGAACAGCCAGATGGGAGATAAGATCTGCGAATATATTAAGTAATTAGCAGTTGTTACAGAAAGAGAGGATTTTAAAATGAGAAGTGATACAGTTAAAAAAGGAATTCAGCAGGCACCACATCGTTCTCTGTTTAATGCACTGGGACTTACAGAAGAGGAATTAGATCGTCCACTGATTGGTGTTGTAAGTTCTTATAATGAGATTGTACCGGGACACATGAATCTGGATAAGATCACAGAAGCCGTTAAACTTGGCGTGGCAATGGCCGGAGGAACACCAATCATGGTTCCTGCAATTGCTGTCTGTGATGGTATTGCTATGGGACATATCGGTATGAAATATTCTCTTGTAACAAGAGACCTGATCGCAGATTCTACAGAAGCTCTTGCTATGGCTCATCAGTTTGACGGACTTGTAATGATTCCAAACTGTGACAAGAATGTACCGGGACTTCTGATGGCAGCTGCCCGTGTGAATGTACCGACAGTATTTGTAAGCGGAGGACCGATGCTTGCAGGACATGTAAAGGGAAGCAAAACAAGTCTTTCCAGTATGTTTGAGGCAGTAGGTTCTTATGCAGCAGGAAAGATGAACGACGAAGATATTTGCGAATTTGAGAATAAAGCATGTCCGACTTGCGGATCCTGTTCCGGTATGTATACAGCAAACAGTATGAACTGTCTGACAGAGGCTCTTGGTATGGGACTGAAAGGAAATGGAACAATCCCAGCTGTTTATTCTGCAAGAATCCAGCTTGCTAAACATGCAGGTATGCAGGTGATGGAGCTTGTAAGAAAGAATATCCGTCCAAGAGATATTATGACAGAAGACGCAATCCTCAATGCACTTACAGTTGATATGGCACTTGGATGCTCTACAAACAGCATGCTTCACCTTCCGGCAATCGCACATGAGATTGGTATGGATTTTGAGATTGATTTTGCAAATGCGATCAGTGAGAAGACTCCAAACCTTTGTCATCTTGCACCGGCAGGGCATACTTATATTGAAGATCTGAACGAAGCAGGCGGAGTTTATGCAGTTATGAACGAGTTGAATAAGAAGGGACTTCTTCACACAGATTGCATGACTGTAACAGGAAAGACAGTAGGAGAGAATATTGCCGGATGTGAGAATAAGAATCCGGAAGTTATCCGCCCAATCGACAACCCATATACTAAGACAGGCGGACTTGCTGTATTGAAAGGAAATCTTGCACCGGACGGAAGTGTTGTAAAACGTTCTGCAGTATGTGATGAGATGCTTGTACATGAAGGACCGGCAAGAATCTTCGAGAGTGATGAAGAAGCGACAGAAGCAATCAAGACAGGAAAGATCAATCCTGGAGATGTTATTGTAATCCGTTACGAGGGACCAAAAGGCGGCCCTGGAATGAGAGAGATGCTCAATCCTACATCTGCAATTGCAGGATACGGACTTGGGTCTACAGTAGCTCTTATCACAGATGGAAGATTCAGCGGAGCATCCAGAGGTGCTTCTATCGGACACGTATCACCGGAGGCAGCAGTTGGTGGACCGATTGCACTGGTAGAAGAGGGAGATATTATCAAGATCAATATTCCAGAGTTGAAACTTGAACTGGATGTATCGGATGAAGAACTGGCAGCAAGAAAAGCAAAATGGCAGCCAAGAGAACCTAAGGTTAAGACAGGATACCTCGCAAGATATGCATCTATGGTAACATCAGGTAACCGTGGAGCAATTCTCGAAGTACCGAAGACAAAATAAAAAAAGAACCAGGAGGAGAGTACGTCATGCAGTTAAATGGAGCAGAAATCGTGATCGAATGTCTGAAAGAACAAGGCGTTGACACTGTATTTGGCTATCCGGGTGGAGCAATTTTAAATGTATATGATGAACTTTATAAACATCGTGATGAGATCCGTCACATCCTGACTTCTCATGAGCAGGGGGCAGCCCATGCGGCTGACGGATATGCGAGAGCTACAGGAAAAGTGGGGGTCTGCCTTGCAACAAGCGGACCGGGCGCAACAAATCTTGTAACAGGAATCGCAACAGCATATATGGATTCTATACCGATTGTTGCAATTACATGTAATGTCGGTGTCCCGTTACTTGGAAAAGACAGTTTTCAGGAGATCGACATTGCTGGAGTAACAATGCCAATTACAAAATACAGTTATATCGTTAAAGATGTAACAAAACTTGCAGAAACAATCAGAAAGGCTTTTCGCATTGCTAAGACTGGAAGACCGGGGCCGGTGCTGATCGATATTCCGAAGGATGTTACTGCGAAAGTTACAGAGTATGAGAAGGAATATCCAGGTGTATATAACCGAGAGGTAATCCATTCAGAAGAAGAGGATCTCAAGAAAGCTGTTGAGATGATTGAAGAAGCGCAGAGACCATATATTTTCGTAGGTGGTGGAGCTGTTCTTTCTGAGGCAAGTAAAGAACTTTATGAATTTGCACAGAAGGTAGATGCACCGGTAACAGATTCTCTGATGGGGAAAGGAGCTTTCCCGGGAACTGATGAGAGATATACCGGAATGCTCGGAATGCATGGAACAAAGGCGTCGAACTTTGGAGTAAGTGAATGCGATCTTCTGATCGTAACAGGAGCAAGATTCAGTGACCGTGTAACCGGAAATACTGCAACATTTGCAAAAGATGCGAAGATTCTTCAGATTGACATTGATCCGGCAGAGATGGATAAGAATGTCATGATCGATCTTGGGGTAGTAGGTGATATTAAAGCAGTCCTGAAGAAAATAAATGAGCATCTTCCACAGCAGTCTCATCCGGAATGGATGAATAAGATTAAAGATTACAAGGCGAAATATCCATTAACATATCATAAGGATGTACTTACAGGTCCATTTGCGGTAGAAGAAATTTATCGTCAGACAAATGGAGAAGCAATTATCACAACAGAAGTCGGACAGCATCAGATGTGGGCAGCACAGTATTATAAATATACGAAACCAAGAACACTTTTAACATCAGGTGGTCTTGGAACAATGGGATATGGTCTTGGAGCAGCAATCGGTGCGAAGACAGGATGTCCGGATAAAATTGTTGTAAATATTGCCGGAGACGGATGTTTCCGTATGAATATGAATGAGATCGCAACAGCTGTAAGACATGATGTTCCGATTATCCAGGTTGTAGTTAATAACCATGTACTCGGTATGGTTCGTCAATGGCAGGATCTTTTCTATGATGAAAGATATTCTGCTACAGTTCTCCGTGATGCAGTTGATTATGTGAAGCTTGCAGAAGCGATGGGAGCAGTAGGACTTCGAGCTACAACACAGAAGGAGTTTAAAGAGTGCTTTGCGAAAGCATTGACATGTGGAAAACCGGTTCTGATCGATTGTATGATCGACTGTGATGATAAGGTATGGCCTATGGTTGCGCCGGGAGCACCGATCAGCGAAGCATTTGATGAGCAGGATCTGAAAGCAAAAGAAAACTAAAAATAATAAGTTTCAGTCACATAGTTGTATGTCTGGTAAATAAAGGAATATTTTTTTTATGTGAGAAAATCTGTGAAAACGGAGTTTCTATAGATACACAATAACAGGAGGTAATTAAAAATGAGTAGAGTGTATAATTTTTCAGCGGGACCGGCGGTTCTGCCAGAAGAAGTACTGAAGGAAGCGGCAGCAGAGATGCTGGACTACAAGGGAACAGGAATGTCTGTTATGGAGATGAGTCACCGTTCCAAAGCTTTCGAGGAAATTATCACAGAAGCTGAGCAGGATCTCAGAGATCTGATGAATATTCCGGATAACTATAAAGTACTGTTTCTTCAGGGTGGAGCGTCACAGCAGTTTGCTATGATCCCTATGAACCTGATGAAGAATAAGGTTGCTGATTACATTGTCACAGGACAGTGGGCTAAGAAAGCAGCTAAGGAAGCAGAAAAATATGGAAAGGTGAATGTTGTTGCATCCTCAGCGGATAAGACATTTTCATACATTCCGGACTGCTCCGATCTTCCGATTTCAGAAGATGCAGACTACGTATATATCTGTGAAAACAATACTATTTACGGAACAAAATTTAAAACACTGCCAAACACAAAAGGAAAAGATCTTGTGGCAGATGTCTCCTCCTGTTTTCTGTCCGAACCTGTAGATGTAACAAAATATGCAATGATTTATGGTGGAGTTCAGAAAAATATCGGACCTGCTGGTGTAGTGATCGCAATCATCCGTGAAGATCTGATCACAGAGGATGTTCTCCCGGGAACACCTACAATGCTTACATATAAGACACATGCAGATGCAAAATCTCTTTATAATACACCACCGGCATACGGAATCTATATCTGTGGTAAAGTCTTCAAATGGCTTAAGAAGATGGGCGGACTTGAGGTAATGAAAGAACGCAACGAAAAGAAAGCAAAAGTTCTTTATGATTTCCTTGATCAGAGCAAATTGTTCAAAGGAACTGTTGTCCCGGAAGATCGTTCTCTTATGAATGTTCCATTCGTGACAGGAGATGCAGATCTGGATGCAAAATTTGTTAAAGAAGCAAAAGAAGCTGGATTTGAGAATCTGAAAGGACATAGAACTGTAGGTGGAATGCGTGCCAGCATTTACAACGCAATGCCATATGAGGGTGTTGTTGCACTTGTAGACTTTATGAAGAAATTTGAAGAGGAGAATCTGTAAGATGTTTAAATATCATTGCCTGAATCCAATTTCTGCCGTTGGTATGAATAAACTGGATGAAAATTATGTAAAGACAGAAAATGCGGATGAAGCTGACGTGATTCTTGTCCGCAGTGCAAAAATGCATGAGATGGAATTCGGAAAGAACCTGAAAGCAATCGCTCGTGCGGGAGCCGGAGTGAATAATATTCCGCTTGATAAATGTGCAGAGGAAGGAATTGTTGTATTCAATACACCTGGGGCAAATGCGAATGGCGTAAAAGAACTTGTGATTGCAGGAATGCTTCTTGCAGCCAGAGATGTCGTTGGTGGAATTCAGTGGGTACAGGAATTCGAGGAAGATGGAGATATCGCAAAGATTGCTGAGAAGAAGAAAAAAGCATTTGCAGGAACAGAACTTTCCGGAAAGAAACTTGGTGTGATCGGACTTGGAGCAATCGGAGTTCTTGTTGCGAATGTAGCAACACATCTTGGAATGGAAGTTTATGGATATGATCCATATGTTTCCGTAGATTCTGCATGGAGACTTTCCAGAAGTATCCATCACGCAACAACAGTAGATGAAATCTATAAAGAGTGTGATTATATCACAATCCATGTACCTGCACTTGACAGTACAAAGGGAATGATCGATAAGAACGCAATCAGTCTGATGAAAGAGGGCGTTGTGATTCTGAACTTTGCCAGAGATGTTCTTGTAAATCAGGAAGATATCGTTGATGCACTTGTAGCAGGTAAAGTACACCGTTATGTAACAGATTTCCCAACAAAAGAAATTGCAGGTGTAAAAGGCGCAATTGTAATTCCGCATCTTGGAGCATCTACAGAAGAGTCAGAAGACAACTGTGCACAGATGGCTGTTGCTGAGATCCGTGATTTCCTTGAAAACGGAAATATTACACATTCCGTTAATTATCCGGATTGCAACGTGGGAACAAAAGTTGACGGAGACAGAATTACAATTCTTCACCGCAATGTGCCGAATATGATCGGTCAGTTTACAACACTTCTTGCACAGGAGAATCAGAATATCGCACTTATGACAAATAAGAGCAAGAAGGAATATGCATATACAGTAATTGATGTGGACGGAAGCGTTTCTGATGAAGTTGTAAGCAAACTGGAATCAATCGCAGATGTACTTGGTGTGCGTGTGATCAAATAAAAAGTAAATGAAGTGTAATTTGGCTAAGCTGATTTTGAAAGCTAATTTATAACGAAAAGAACAGGGTGGTTTTTCTATGTGAGAGACCACCTTTTTGTATACAATAAGTTGATAAATAAGATATGGCACAAAGCATATAAAAATGAACAGATAGTATAGAAAAGTATTACACAAAAATGGATACATTTTTAATGCAATGATATCGGCATGAAATCATCTTGACAATATTTGTATAATCGTATACAATCATACAAAAAAGAGAATAGGAGGAAATCATGGAAGAATATCAGGACCGTTCTCTGGGAGGACGTGTTTTTAAGAGACTCCGTGAAGATATCCTCAAAGGCAGATACAAACAACAGGATGAACTCAGAGAGGCTACCATCGGGAAAGAACTCGGGGTTAGCAGAACTCCTGTAAGGGAAGCGTTAAGACAGCTTGAATTAGAAGGTCTTGTGACGATCGTACCGAATAAAGGTGCTTATGTTACCGGAATCAGCCAGAAGGATATCTGGGATATCTATCAGATGCGTCAGTATCTGGAAGGAATGTGCGCCAGATGGGCGGCGGAACATATTACAGAAGACCAGTTAGAAGAATTAGAAGAGACTATTTTACTTTCAGAATTTCAGATGAAGAAAGAAAATGGATACAATAAAGAACAAGTGACAGGATTAGACGGAAGGTTTCATACGATATTATATGAGGCTTCCGGAAGCAGGATGTTGTGTCATGTTCTTACAGATTTTCACCGATATGTTCAAATGGCAAGAAAGTCCTCGATCAATGTGAAGGCAAGAGCGAGAAGTCAATTGAGGAGCATAAAGCGATTCTTCAGGCAATCAGGGACAGAAACCCGGATCTGGCAGAACAGCTTGCAAAGGAACATATTGTTCATGTCATGCAGAACCTAAAGAAAATAGAAGAAAAACATAATCAGGAGGAAGCAAAAGATGGAAAAAATTAAGATGACAACACCACTGGTAGAGATGGATGGAGATGAGATGACAAGAATTCTCTGGAAGATGATTAAGGATAATCTTCTTGAGCCATATATTGATCTCAAGACAGAATATTATGATCTCGGCCTGGAACACAGAAACGAGACAGATGACCAGGTAACAGTTGATTCTGCACTCGCAACAAAGAAATACAAAGTTGCCGTAAAATGTGCAACAATCACTCCGAATGCAGCACGTATGGATGAGTATGATCTGAAAGAAATGTGGAAGAGCCCGAACGGAACAATCCGTGCGATCCTTGATGGAACAGTGTTCCGCGCTCCAATCGTTGTAAAAGGAATTGAGCCATGTGTAAAGAACTGGAAGAAACCAATTACAATTGCAAGACATGCTTATGGAGATGTATATAAAGGATCCGAGATGAAGATTCCGGGAGCGGGAAAGGTTGAACTTCTATACACAGCAGAAGATGGAAGCCAGACAAAAGAACTGGTTCATGAGTTTGACGGACCGGGAATCGTACAGGGAATGCATAATATCAATAAATCCATCGAAAGCTTTGCAAGAAGCTGTTTCTCCTACGCTTTGGATACAAAACAGGATCTGTGGTTTGCAACAAAGGATACAATTTCTAAGAAATATGATCATACATTCAAAGATATCTTCCAGGAAATCTTTGATGCAGAATATGCTGATCAGTTCAAAGAGGCAGGAATTGAGTATTTCTACACACTGATCGATGATGCTGTTGCCCGTGTTATGAAATCAGAAGGTGGATATATCTGGGCATGTAAGAACTACGATGGAGATGTAATGAGCGACATGGTATCTTCCGCATTCGGTTCACTTGCTATGATGACATCCGTACTTGTTTCTCCGGACGGATATTATGAATATGAAGCTGCTCATGGAACTGTACAGCGTCACTATTATAAGCACCTGAAAGGTGAAGAGACATCTACAAACTCAGTTGCAACAATCTTCGCATGGACAGGAGCCCTCAGAAAACGCGGCGAGCTGGATGAAAACAAAGATCTGATGGACTTCGCAGATAAACTTGAGAAAGCAACAATCGACACAATCGAAGCAGGAGAGATGACAAAAGACCTCGCTTTGATCACAACAATCGAGAATCCGACAGTACTCAATAGTGAGGAGTTTATTAAAGCAATAGCGAAGAGACTGTAATTGTTGATTAGGATTCATTTGATTGAAATATATACTTTATGTCGAATGAGGGCGTGAGGAAACAGCTTTATTGCATCAGACACCGGCCCGCTCCTGCCTTACATGTGTCCTCAACAATAAAGCTGCTTCCTCACTTGTCTATTCATAATAGATAAATGTATCTCATGTGTTATGAATCCGGAAAACAATTACAGATGATTAAGAGAGAAAGAGAAGAGGAAGGTGATCGACAAAAACAATGTCCTGTGAAAAAAATGTCAATTTGCGGAAAATATGAATTGAAATTTCAATCGTCCTAGTATATAATACAATAGGCAGAAATTTTGGTTTATTTTAAAATTATTTTATAAGTATGGAGGGCTAAAATATGAGCTACAATGCAACAGAAAACTCAGCAAGCAGACGAATTGCCACACTGCTTGATGAGGGAAGCTTTGTTGAAATTGGCGGAGCTGTTACAGCTAGAAGCACAACTTCAACTTGCAGGAGAAGGCAGCTCCTTCTGACGGTGTTATCACTGGATATGGAGTGATTGACGGTAACCTGGTTTATGTATACAGCCAGGATGCTGATGTTTTGGGTGGAGCACTCGGAGAGATGCATGCGAAGAAGATCGCAAGAATCTATGATATGGCTATGAAGATGGGAGCACCGGTGATCGGACTGATCGACTGTGCAGGACTCAGACTTCAGGAAGCTACAGATGCACTTGAGGCATTTGGAAGCCTTTATCACAAACAGGCACTTGCATCAGGTGTGATTCCGCAGGTTACAGCAATCTTTGGAATGTGCGGCGGCGGTCTTGCAGTTGTTCCGGGGCTTACAGATTTCACATTTATGGAAGCAAAAGACGGAAAACTTTTCGTTAATTCTCCAAATGCACTGGAAGGAAATGAGATTTCCAAGTGTAACACAGCAAGCGCTGAGTACCAGAGCAAGACAGCAGGTCTTGTAGACGGAATCGGTGCAGAGGCAGAGATCCTCGGACAGATCCGTGATCTTGTATGTATGCTTCCGGCAAACAACGAAGATGATATGTCTTATGAGGAATGCACAGATGACCTGAACCGTATCTGCGCAGACATTGCTAACGCATCAGAAGATACAGCAATCGCACTGGCACAGATTGCTGACAATCAGATTCTTGTTGAGACAAAGAAAGACTACGCAAAAGAGATGGTTACAGGATTTATCCGCCTGAACGGAATGACAGTTGGTGTTGTTGCAAACCGCTCTAAAGTATACAATGCAGAAGCTGAAGTAGAGGCTGAGTTCGACAGCGTTCTTACAGTAGACGGATGCAAGAAGGCAACAGATTTTGTAAACTTCTGTGATGCATTCTCAATCCCGGTTCTTACACTGACAAATGTAACAGGATTTGCTGCTACAGTAGAGTCAGAGAAGAACATGGCAAGCGCAGTTGCAAAACTGACATATGCATTTGCTAACGCTACAGTACCGAAGGTAAATGTAATCGTTGGTAAGGCATTCGGAAGTGCTTACGTTTCTATGAACAGTAAGTCAATTGGTGCAGATCTTGTTTATGCATGGCCAACAGCAGAGATCGGAATGATGGATGCGAAGCTTGCAGCACAGATCATGTACGCAGACGCAGATGCTGAGACTCTTAATGAGAAAGCAGCTGAATACAAAGAACTTCAGTCAAGCCCGAATTCAGCAGCAGCAAGAGGATATGTTGATGCGATCATCGAGCCGGCAGATACAAGAAAATATGTGATCGGAGCATTTGAGATGCTGTTCACAAAGAGAGAGGACCGTCCGGCTAAGAAACACGGAACGGTTTAGTGAGGTGAGGCGAAGTGAAGAAAAAAATCAGTTTATTAGGACTTATCCTCATTCTCGTTCTTAGCTTCACAGGATGTGGTAAGTCTGAGACAACAGAATATGATCAGACAAGATTTGAACAGTATGCTGAGTTTGTTGTTCAGAATTTCGAAGCAATGACAACAGAGCAGCTTGACAGCTTTTCTGATATGCGTGATCTTCAGCTTGACACACAGCTTATGAATGCAGGACTTCCGGTTGATGGAGAGGACTTCCTTACAATGATCAGCTCCTGGGAAGCAGCAGAAGAAGAGTGTGGTGCTTATGTTGAGCATGGCGATTGGACAATGGAAGTAAAGAACGATGGAGTTTCACTCACATCTGAAGCAAAATATGAAAACAGAGATTCAGACATCGTCTTCAGTTTTGACGAAAAGGGCAACATGGAGAGTATGGATGTTTCTGCTCATTATTCAACAGGAGAAATCCTTGAGAAAGCCGGTCTGAATACGGTACTTGGTATGGGAACTGTATTCGTTGTATTGATTTTCATTTCATTCATTATTTATCTGCTTGGATACATTCCGAAACTTCAGGAGAAGTTGGCAAATAAAGATAAGAAAGTGGAGGAGAAGAAGGAAGCACCTGTACAGGCAGCTCCAGCACCGGTAGCTGCAGCAGAAGATGATGCAGAACTTGTAGCAGTAATCGCAGCAGCAATTGCAGCAGCAGAGGGAACTTCTACAGATGGATTTGTTGTTCGTTCTATTAAGAGAAGAAAATCAAACAGATGGAATTAATCAGGAGGATAATTAGATGAAAAACTATACAATCACAGTAAACGGAAATGTATATGATGTAACAGTAGAAGAGAATGGTGCAGGCGCACCGGCAGCAGCACCGGTTGCAGCACCTAGAGCAGCAGCACCGGCAGCTCCGGCAGCAGCACCGAAAGCGGCAGCAGGCGCTGGAAGCATCCAGGTAAAAGCTGGAGCAGCAGGTAAAGTATTCCAGGTTCCTACATCTGTTGGACAGAAGGTAGAGGCTGGAGATACAGTTATTATCATTGAAGCAATGAAGATGGAGATCCAGTTGTTGCCCCAGAGGCAGGAACTATTGCCAGCATTGATGTGGCAGTAGGTGATGCTGTTGAATCAGGAGCTGTACTTGCTACATTAAACTAGTAACTGAACCAGGAGGTTTTTACAAATGGAATATATTTCAAATACATTGGGAAACCTCGTAGAACAGACAGCGTTCATGAATCTTACATTTGGTAACCTGATCATGATTGCTGTTGCCTGCGTGTTTCTCTATCTGGCAATTCGCCACGAATTTGAGCCACTGCTTCTTGTTCCAATTGCCTTTGGTATGTTGCTTGTAAATATCTATCCGGATATTATGCTTCATGCTGAGGATGCAGCGAATGGAACCGGTGGGCTTCTGTATTACTTTTATCAGCTTGACGAGTGGTCCATCCTTCCTTCTCTGATCTTCCTTGGAGTTGGAGCGATGACAGACTTTGGTCCGCTGATCGCAAACCCGAAGAGTTTCCTGCTTGGTGCAGCAGCTCAGTTCGGTATTTTCGCAGCTTATCTTGGAGCTATGGCTCTTGGATTTTCAGACAAAGCAGCAGCTGCTATCTCCATTATCGGTGGAGCTGACGGCCCGACATCTATCTTCCTTGCAGGTAAACTGCAGCAGACAGCTATCATGGGACCGATCGCCGTAGCAGCATACTCCTATATGTCACTTGTGCCGATCATCCAGCCACCGATCATGAAACTTCTCACAACAGAGAAGGAAAGAAAGATCAAGATGGATCAGCTTCGCCCGGTTTCTAAGCTTGAGAGAATCCTCTTCCCGGTTATCGTTACAATCGTTGTATGTGTGATTCTTCCTACAACAGCTCCACTTGTTGGTATGTTGATGCTTGGTAACCTGTTCAAAGAGTGTGGAGTTGTAAGACAGCTGACAGAGACAGCTTCCAATGCCCTGATGTACATCGTAGTTATTCTTCTTGGTACATCTGTAGGTGCTACAACAAGTGCTGAAGCATTCCTGAACTGGAATACAATCAAGATCGTTATCCTTGGTCTTATAGCATTTGCATTCGGTACAGCTGCCGGAGTTCTCTTCGGTAAGTTAATGTGCGTCCTTACACATGGTAAGGTTAACCCGCTGATCGGATCCGCTGGTGTATCCGCGGTTCCTATGGCAGCCCGTGTATCTCAGAAGGTTGGTGCTGAGGCAGATCCTACAAACTTCCTTCTTATGCATGCAATGGGACCGAACGTTGCCGGAGTTATCGGTACTGCAGTAGCAGCCGGAACATTTATGGCTATTTTCGGCGTTAAGTAAATTAGGAGGATAAATAAATGGCAGAAATTGAAAAAAAAACCAGTTAAAATAGTAGAAACTATTCTGCGTGATGCACATCAGTCTCTGATTGCTACCAGAATGACAACAGAGCAGATGATGCCAATCGTTGAGAAGATGGACAAGGTTGGATATCATGCTGTAGAGTGCTGGGGTGGAGCAACATTCGATGCTTCCCTCCGTTTCCTGAAAGAAGATCCATGGGAGAGACTTAGAAAGTTCCGTGATGGATTCAAGAATACAAAACTTCAGATGCTGTTCCGTGGACAGAATATCCTTGGATACCGTCCATACGCTGATGATGTTGTAGAGTATTTTGTACAGAAATCTGTAGCAAACGGAATCGATATCATTCGTATTTTCGACTGTCTCAACGACATGAGAAATCTTCAGACAGCTGTAAAGGCTGCGAACAAAGAGAAAGCTCATGCACAGGTTGCAATGTCTTATACACTGGGTGATGCTTACACAATGGAGTACTGGGTAGATCTCGCAAAGAGAATTGAAGACATGGGTGCAAGCTCAATCTGTGTTAAGGATATGGCAGGACTTCTTGTTCCATATAAGACAACAGAGCTTGTTGGTGCATTGAAGGATGCAGTAAACATCCCGATCGAGATGCATACACATTACACATCAGGTGTTGCTTCCATGACATATATGAAAGCTGTTGAGGCAGGAGCTGACATCATCGATACAGCAATGTCTCCATTCGCACTTGGAACATCTCAGCCGGCTACAGAAGTTATGGTTGAGACATTCAAGGGAACACCATACGATACAGGACTTGATCAGAGTCTCCTTGCAGAGATTGCTGATTACTTCCGTCCAATCCGCGACGATGCTCTTGAGAGCGGACTGCTCAATCCGAAGAACCTTGGTGTTAATATCAAGACTCTTCTGTACCAGGTACCGGAGGAATGCTTTCCAACCTGACATCTCAGCTGAAAGAGCAGGGAGCAGAAGATAAGTTCTACGAAGTACTTGAAGAGGTACCGCGTGTACGTAAAGATCTTGGTGAGCCACCGCTTGTTACACCATCTTCACAGATCGTTGGAACACAGGCTGTATTCAACGTGCTGATGGGTGAGCGTTATAAGATGATCACAAAAGAGACAAAGGATGTTCTTGCAGGTAAATACGGTAAGACAACAAAACCGGTTGATCCAGAACTTCAGAAGAAGGCTCTTGGAGATGAAGAACCGATCACTTGCCGTCCGGCAGATCTTATCCCGGATGAGCTTGATACACTTCGCAAAGAGTGTGCACAGTGGATCCAGCAGGATGAGGACGTACTGACATATGCATTGTTCCCACAGGTTGCTGTTGACTTCTTCAAATACAGACAGGCTCAGCAGACAAAAGTAGATGCTACAGTAGCAGATACAGAGAACGGATCTTATCCGGTATAATCCTGACTGATTTAGTTAGATTATGAATTGAATAGAAAGACCAGAAGATAACAGATGGAAAGATTTGTGTTTTCTGGTCTTTTTCATTTGTAAGGAAATTTATTTGGTGGTATCATAGATGTGTACAATTTTGAATAATCAAGTTTTTGTAATATTGAGTTTGATTGTTGGAATATATGGAGGCAGATATGAGTGTTTTAGACAGAATAGAGCGATTACGAAATGTAATGGAACAGCAGAAAATAGACTGCTATATCATCCCTACAGATGACTATCATCACAGTGAATACGTCGGTGATTATTTTAAATTCCGCGAATATATAACGGGCTTTACAGGATCAGCAGGTACCGCAGTTTTTACAAAGGATAAAGCGGGACTCTGGACAGATGGAAGATATTTTATTCAGGCAGAAGCGCAGTTGAAGGGGAGCGGGATCACGCTCTATAAATCAGGAGAATCTGATGTTCCAACGATAGAAGAATTTTTAAAAAGTGAGCTAAAAGAAGGGGATGTTCTGGGATTTGATGGTCGTACAGTGACTTATGCACAAGGAAAACGATATTGTCATATCGCAGACGAGAATGGAGCATCATTGAAATATAGCTTAGATTTTGCACAGAATATCTGGAAGGAAAGACCTGAAATGTCTATGGAATCTGTATTTTCTCTAGCGGATGAATATACAGGTGAAAAAATTGGATCCAAATTAGAACAAATCAGAGAAATAATGAAAGAAAATGGATGCAATGCACATGTTTTATCGAGTCTTGATGATATTGCATGGCTTTTAAATATAAGAGGAAATGATATTGCATATTGTCCACTTGTTCTTTCTTACGCAATCGTTTATAATAATTCAGTTGAGCTGTTTGCTGACATTAGAAAATTCTCTGACGATATTATAAATTTGTTAGCAGAAAATCAAGTGAAGATTTATCCGTATGAGGATATTTATCGCAAAGTTTCAGAAATGACATCGGAAGATAAGCTTCTTCTGGATTCTGCAATCATGAATTATAGTCTTTATCAGGCCATTTCCAAAGAGACGGTGATTATTGATAAGCAGAATCCGGAAATCCTGATGAAGTCAGTTAAAAATGAAACACAGGCAGAGAATTTGAGAAAAGCGCATTTGAAGGATGCTGTTGCACATACAAAGTTTATGTACTGGTTAAAGAAGAATATTGGCAGAGTGGAGATTACAGAGCTGTCTGCTTCTGCCAGGCTGGAAGGATTGCGTGCAGAGCAGGAGCATTTCCTCGGACCAAGTTTCGGCCCGATCAGTGCATATGGAGAACATGGGGCAATTGTTCATTATAGTGCGGATGAGAAAAGCAATGTCCCTTTAAAAGAAGGAAAGCTTTTCATGACAGATACAGGTGGTCATTATCTGGAAGGGTCTACCGACATTACGCGTACGGTTGCACTTGGAGAAGTGGGGAACCTTGAAAAAGAACATTTCACACTGGTTGCAAGAGCAATGCTACGCCTGGCGAACACTGTATTTCTCTACGGATGCAGTGGTGCGAATCTGGATTGTATTGCAAGAGAGATCTTTTGGAAAGAAGGACTGAACTTTAATCATGGAACGGGGCATGGTGTTGGTTATTTATTGAATATCCATGAGGGACCGATCAATTTCCGTTGGAAAGAGGGAGAGAGACCGGCTCCTGCATTGGAAGAGAATATGGTGATCACAGATGAACCGGGAATCTATATTGAGGGTTCTCATGGAATTCGTCTGGAAAATGAGCTGCTTGTCAGAAAAACAGTTAAGAATGAGTATGGACAGTTTATGAATTTTGAAATTCTTACTTATGTACCAATTGATCTGGATGCAATCTTGCCGGAGAAAATGAGTACAGAAGAGAAAGAAATGCTGAATCATTATCATAAGCAGGTTTATGAAAAAGTGTCCCCTTACCTTTCGGAGGAAGAACGAATCTGGCTGAAAGAGTACACGCGGGCTGTGAAGTAATCAGCAAGGCAGAGGTATGACAGAACTCTTATGTATCTGTTGAAGCTGCTGGACGGACAATGAAATATTTAGGAATTAGGAAAAGTGTAAAAGAATGGAAACATCAGAACGCAATATTGAAGCGAATATGAATGAGCTGATCGGAAGGATCGAAGCAAAATATGAGAAGATGAGCAAGGGGCAGAAGCGCCTTGCAGAATATGTGAAAGAAAATTATGATAAGGCTGTATTTCTGACAGCAGCGCGTCTTGGAGAGATTGTGGGTGTCAGTGAATCTACGGTTGTACGATTTGCAACCCAGCTGGGATATAGGGGATACCCGGAATTTCAGAAAGCGTTGGAGGAACTTGTCCGTAATAAGTTGAATTCAATCCAGCGTATGGAAGTGACCTATGGACGAATTACACAGAGTGAGATTCTTGAAACCGTTCTTCAGTCAGACATTGAGAAAATCAAGATGACCTTGTCTGCAATCGATCATAAGGCATTTAACTGGGCAATTGATACCCTTTTAGAAGCAAAGAGAATCTATGTTGTGGGAATCAGAAGCTGTGCACCACTTGCTTCTTTTATGGGATTTTATCTGAATCTTGTATGCGACAATGTAATTACAGTAAATACAAACAGTTCCAGTGAGATTTTTGAACAGATCATTCGAATCGGAGAAGGGGATGTGATTATAGGAATCAGTTTCCCAAGATATTCGATGAGAACATTGAAAGCATTGGAATTTGCGAGCAATAGAAAGGCAAAAGTAATCACACTTACTGACAGTATCCATTCACCTATGAATCAGTATTCTTCCTGCAATCTGATCGCAAGAAGTGATATGGCATCTATTGTCGATTCACTTGTTGCACCATTGAGTGTGATCAATGCACTGATTGTTGCGATTTGTATGAAAAAGCAGAAGGAAGTTGTTTCGACGTTAGAGACGTTGGAGAAAATCTGGGGTGAATATCAGGTTTACAGCGGAGAAGAAAGCAGCCAGGAAGGTGGCAGCGCAGGAACGAACGAGTCTTACAGACAGAATAAAGGAGAAGAATAGAGCATGAGTAATGTGATCGTAGTGGCGGCGGGGCTGCCGGAATGATGGCGGCAGTTTTCGCAGCAAGAAATGGTCAGAATGTTCAGCTACTTGAGAAGAATGAAAAGCTAGGGAAAAAGCTGTTTATTACAGGAAAAGGACGTTGCAATATTACAAATGCCGCTGATATAGAAGATTTATTTACGGCGGTGATAAGCAATCCTAAATTTTTGTATAGTGGATTTTATAGTTTTACAAACCAGCAGGTGATTGATTTCTTTGAAGAACTTGGCGTGAAGACCAAAATTGAACGTGGAGAACGAGTTTTCCCTGTTTCAGATCATTCTTCTGATGTAATTGCTGCATTTTCAAGGGAGTTAAAATCATTAGGAGTATCTGTTTCTCTTCACACAGAGGTGAGAGAATTGCTTTGTGAACAGGATAAAGTGTGCGGAGTTTTATTAACCAATGGAAAGAAAATGAAGGCAGATGCTGTGATCGTTGCGACAGGCGGTATTTCCTATCCTTCTACAGGTTCCACAGGCGATGGATATCGTTTTGCGAAAGAAACAGGGCATAGAGTGACAGAACTCCTTCCATCACTTGTACCGATGGAAGTCAGACAATGGTATGCGAAAGAATTGCAGGGATTATCTCTTCGAAATATAGAAATTTGTATCACAGATGGGAAGAAAAAACTTACGAAGAATTCGGAGAAATGCTTTTTACACATTATGGTGTAACAGGACCGGTTATTCTGAGCGCGAGCAGTGTGGTGGGAAAAACTTTAAGAAAAAAAGAACTTACACTTCATATAGACTTAAAACCGGCATTGAGTGAGGAACAACTTGATAAAAGAATCCTCAGAGAGTTTGATGCAAACCATAATAAACAGTATAAAAATTCAATCGATTCACTCTTTCCGGCAAAATTAAAGCCTGTTATGATAGAACTCTCGGAGATTGAACCTGAGAAAAAAGTGAATGAGATTACAAAAGAAGAACGACAGAGACTGGTTCATCTGATCAAGGATTTTACAATGACATTGACAGGGCTTCGCAGTTATAATGAAGCAATCATTACAAAAGGCGGAGTATCTGTAAAGGAGGTCGATCCGGGAACAATGGAATCAAAAAAAATGAAAGGATTATATTTCGCCGGAGAGGTGCTTGATCTTGATGCAGTGACCGGAGGTATAATCTTCAGATTGCGTGGTCAACAGGGTATCTTGCCGGAATGAACGCAGGATGTGATTGAAATTTTACTGGGGAATGTCTGAATCCTGTGACAGGAAGAATAGATGTTGCTGGTCGCACATCGTGTGAACAGTAACGAATAGATTTGAAAATGGAATGTGGAAAGAAAAGATGGAGGAATAAAAATGGGATATAATGTAGCAATCGATGGACCGGCAGGGGCAGGGAAAAGTACAATTGCAAAGCAGGTTGCAAAAGAAAACGGATATATTTATGTAGATACCGGCGCAATGTACCGTGGATTGGCCATTCACTTTCTGAATCTTGGAATTGATCCAAAAGATACAGAAAAGATTATAGAGGCCTGCAAAGATGTGGAAGTAACGATTGGTTATGAAAGCGGAATACAGCAGATCTATGTAAACGGAGAGAATGTTACAGCAAAGCTTCGTACAGAAGAAGTTGGAAATATGGCTTCTATGACATCTGCGATTCCGGAAGTCAGAGAAAAACTTCTGGAACTTCAGAGAACGCTTGCAAGAGAGAAGGATGTGATCATGGATGGAAGAGACATTGGTACCCATGTGCTTCCGGATGCAGATGTAAAAATCTATCTTACAGCAAGCGTAGAAATCAGAGCAAAGAGAAGATATAAAGAGCTTGTTGAAAAGGGAGTACAGTGCGATCTGAAAGAGATAGAGAAAGATATTGAAGAAAGAGACTACCGTGATATGACAAGAAAGATCGCGCCACTGAAAAAAGCAGAGGATGCAATACTTGTTGACAGTTCGGATATGACACTGAAAGAAGTTGTAAACACGATTTCCAGATATTGTCATAGATAAATTTGCAGGAGTTGGATAGAATGAAAGTAATAAAGGCGAAATCAGCTGGATTTTGTTTCGGCGTTAAGCGTGCAGTGGATACAGTTTATGAACAGGTGGAAGAGAATCAGAATCTTCCAATCTATACGTATGGTCCGATCATCCATAATGAAGAAGTGGTGAAAGATCTGGAGCAGAAAGGTGTGATTGTTCTTCGCAGCGAAGAAGAGCTGGATACACTGGAAAGAGGAACCGTTATTATCCGCTCTCATGGGGTGGCAAAAGATGTGTATGACAGACTGGAAAATAAGAAAATCCAGATTGTAGATGCTACGTGTCCATTTGTTAAGAAGATCCATAATATCGTGCAGAAACACAGTGAGATGGGCGAGAATATTATTATCATTGGAAATCCGGAACATCCGGAGGTTCAGGGAATCAAGGGATGGGCAGGAGACCATGTAGAGGTCTTTCAGACAAAGGAAGAAGCAGAAAATTATTCTTGTGAGCAGGGAAAAAAGATTTGTATCGTTGCCCAGACGACATTTAATTACAATAAATTTAAAGAATTAGTTGAAATTCTTGAAAAAAAGAGTTATGATGTAAGTGTTTTAAATACAATCTGTAATGCTACGAAGGAGCGCCAGACAGAAGCGCAGAGCATAGCAGAGACGGTGGATGCTATGATCGTTATTGGTGACAAACATAGTTCCAATACCCAGAAGTTATTTGAAATATGCCGCAAAGCATGTAACAATACGTACTATATACAGACACTTGGCGATTTGGATTTGAATCAATTAGGGTCAGTGGAAACGGTAGGTATTACAGCAGGGGCATCCACGCCCAACAATATAATTGAGGAGGTTCAAAATAATGTCAGAATTATCTTTTGAACAGATGTTAGAAGAGTCATTTAAAACAATTCACAATGGAGAGGTTGTCGAAGGTACAGTAATCGACGTGAAACCGGATGAGATTATCCTGAACATTGGATATAAAGCAGACGGTATCATCACAAAGAGCGAATATTCCAACGATCAGTCTCTTGACCTTACAACAGTCGTATCCGTAGGTGATACAATGACAGTAAGGTACTGAAAGTAAATGACGGAGAGGGTCAGGTTCTTCTTACATATAAGAGACTGGCTGCAGAAAAAGGAAATGAGAGACTGCGCGAAGCATATGAAAACCACGAAGTGCTGAAAGCTACAGTTACACAGATTCTTGGCGGCGGTATTTGTACAACAGTTGATGAAGTAAGAGTATTTATCCCGGCAAGCCTTGTTTCCGATTCTTATGAGAAAGATCTCAGCAAGTATGAAGGACAGGAAATCGAATTCGTAATCAGCGAGTTCAACCCGAGAAGAAACCGTGTGATCGGTGATAGAAGACAGCTTCTTGTAGCAGAGCGTGCTGAGAAGCAGAAAGAGCTGTTCGCGAAACTCAATGTTGGTGATACAGTAGAAGGAACTGTTAAGAATGTAACAGATTTCGGAGCATTCGTTGACCTTGGTGGTGTTGACGGACTTCTTCACATCTCAGAGATGTCATGGGGAAGAGTTGACAATCCGAAGAAAGTATTCCATGTAGGAGATACACTGAAAGTTCTTGTAAAAGACATTCATGATACAAAGATTGCGCTCAGCCTGAAATTCCCAGAGACAAATCCATGGGTAAATGCAGCAGAAGATTTCGCTGTAGGTACAGTAGTTACAGGAAAAGTTGCACGTATGACAGACTTTGGTGCTTTCGTAGAACTTGCACCAGGTGTTGACGCACTTCTTCATGTATCCCAGATTTCAAGAGCTCATGTTGAGAAACCATCTGATGTTCTTGCAATCGGACAGGAAATCACAGCTAAGATCGTTGATCTTAACGAAGCAGAGAAGAAGATCAGCCTGAGCATGAAAGCTCTTGAGGCTGACAATGCTGAAGAGACAGAAGAATAAGATATAAATTATCTTCTAGAAGAACCTGCCATTGGCAGGTTCTTTTTCTGTTAAAAATTCGACAAGATGTATAGCGAAAGATACAAGAATTATTACATATTTGCTAGATTTTCAGAGCGCATTCTAGTAAAATAAGTATTACAAAATTAAAATATTATTGTTGTAATGACAATGATAAAAGAAAGGAAGGAAATGAGATGGGGCTTTTGACATTTAAAGGCGGAATCCATCCGGATGATGGAAAACGTTTTTCAAAGGATCAGCCAATCAGACCTGTAGTACCTCAGGGTGAACTGGTCTATCCACTTTCACAGCATATAGGAGCACCGGCTAAACCGGTAGTTAAGAAAGGCGATTGTGTGCTGAAAGGACAGTTGATTGCTGAAGCGGGAGGATTTGTATCTTCTCCGATCTATTCATCTGTCTCCGGTAAAGTGAAAGGATTGGAACAACGTTTTAATCCAACTGGATCCCAGGTGGAGTGCATTGTTGTAGAAAACGATGGAGAGTATAAGGAAGTTGAATATGAACCGGTAAAGCCTTTGGAAGAGATGACAAGGGAAGAAATCATTAATAAGATTGGAGATGCCGGAATCGTAGGAATGGGTGGTGCAGGATTCCCTACAAAGGTAAAGCTTTCTCCGAAGGAACCGGATAAGATAGAATATATTATTGCAAACTGTGCTGAGTGTGAACCTTATATCACTGCAGATTACAGAAGAATGCTCGAGTATACAGAAGATCTTGTCAGCGGAATGAAGGTCATCCTTCTTTATTCCCAAATGCAAGAGGTGTTTTTGCTGTAGAGGATAACAAGAAAGATTGTATTGAAAAGTTACAGAAAGCAGTTGCCGACGAACCAAGAATGGATGTGAAAGCATTGATGACAAAATATCCACAGGGGGCAGAACGTCAGCTGATCTATGCAGTGACAAAACGAGCAATCAATTCTACCATGCTTCCGGCAGATGCAGGATGTATTGTTGATAACGTGGAGACTCTGATTGGAATCCACAATGCGGTAATCAAGGGAAAACCGTTGATGGAACGTGTTGTTACAGTGAGTGGCGATGCAGTCGAAAAACCAGGAAACTTTATGGCTCCTTTTGGAATAAACCACAGAGAGTTGGTTGAGGCAGCAGGAGGTTTGAAGGCGGAACCGCAGAAACTGATCTCCGGAGGACCGATGATGGGATTTGCCATGGTGACAATGGATGCACCGGTTACAAAGACTTCATCTTCTATTCTGCTTTTTAAAGAAGACGTTGTGGCAAAGAGTCTTGAGACTGCATGTATTAACTGTGGAAGATGTGTGGAGATATGTCCAAGCAGAATTATTCCATCCAGACTTGCAGACTTTTCAAAGAGAAAAGATGAGGCATCTTTTGTTGCATGGAATGGATTGGAATGTGTGGAATGTGGTTCCTGCAGTTATGTCTGTCCGGCGAAACGTCAGTTGAAACAGGCAATTGGTTCAATGCGTAAGACAGCATTGGCGAATAGAAAGAAGAAATAAGAGAGGTTGAAGTAAAGTGAACGAGAAATATAACGTATCTTCTTCGCCGCATATCCGTGATAAAGTGACAAGCAGCAACATTATGCTTTATGTTGTGATCGCACTTCTTCCGGCTACATTTTTCGGAATCTGGAATTTCCGTCATGAGAATGCCTGGATTCTTGTAGTTGTTACAACGGCAGCGGCTGTTTTATCTGAGTATCTTTATGAAAAATTAATGCATAAGCCAATTACGATCAATGATTTCAGTGCGGTTGTAACAGGACTTCTGCTCGCATTGAATCTTCCTCCGACACTCCCGTGGTGGATGGGTGTGCTTGGTGCAGTATTTGCCATCATTGTTGTGAAACAGTTGTTTGGAGGACTTGGACAGAACTTCATGAACCCTGCATTGGGAGCACGTTGTTTTCTGCTGATCTGTTTTGCAGGAAAGATGACTTATTTTGTTTACGACGGAGTGACAGGACCGACTCCTTTGGCAGAACTGAAAGCAGGAGAAACAGTGAATACATTGTCTATGCTTCTCGGAAATATCAGAGGAACAATCGGAGAGACTTCTGTAGTTGCAATTATGATCGGTGCAATGTTCCTGATTCTTATGGGTGTAATTGATCTTAGAATTCCTGGAACTTACATTGTGACATTTGTGATTTTTATCACATTGTTTGGAGGACATGGATTCGATCCTCAGTACATCACAGCGCATCTTTGTGGTGGTGGTCTGATGCTTGGAGCATGGTTTATGGCAACAGATTATGTAACATCTCCGATCACGAGCAAAGGAAAGATCCTTTTTGGAATCTGTCTTGGATGTCTGACGGGTCTGTTCCGTCTTTTTGGTGGATCAGCAGAAGGAGTTTCCTATGCGATCATCATCAGTAACCTTTTAGTTCCGTTGATCGAGAAGGTTACTCTTCCAAAACCATTTGGTAAAGGAGGAGAAAAGTAATGAATAAAATTGTTAAAAACACGTTGATTCTGACAGCAATCACTGTTGTTGCAGGTCTCCTTCTCGGAGTTGTATATGGTGTGACAAAAGATCCGATCGCGAAAGCACAGGAGAAGGCAAAACAGGAAGCATTTCGTTCTGTCCTTTCAGATGCAGAGACATTTGAATCGGATACAGAATTTGATGCTGATGCAGCTTCTGCTCTTCTGAAAGAAAATGGATACACTTCAGATGATATTTCTGAGGTGGCTGAGGGAAAAGACGCTTCCGGCGAGACGGTTGGTTATGTTGTAAATGTTACATCACATGAAGGATACGGCGGAGACATTGATATTTCTGTAGGTATCAGGAAGATGGAACAGTAACAGGTATTGAGATGCTCAGTATCAGTGAGACAGCAGGTCTTGGAATGAAAGCTAAGGAAGCAGATTTCAAAGATCAGTTTAAAGATAAGAATGTAGAAAAGTTTACATATACAAAGACAGGAGAGTCAGGAGATGACATGATCGACGCCATCAGTGGTGCTACGATCACAACCAATGCTGTGACAAATGCAGTAGACTCTGCACTTGTATATTTTCAAAATGAGTTAGGAGGCGGAAGTAATGAATAAATGTACAGAACGGCTGTATAACGGCCTTGTAAAAGAAAATCCGACCTTCGTTCTTATGCTTGGTATGTGTCCTACACTTGCGGTTACAACATCTGCAATCAACGGTGTTGGTATGGGACTTTCTACAACAGTTGTATTGATCATGTCTAACATGTTGATTTCTATGTTGAGAAAGATTATTCCGGATTCTGTCAGAATGCCGGCATTTATCGTTATTGTTGCTTCTTTCGTGACAATTGTACAGTTCCTGATGGAAGGATTTGTTCCAAGCCTTTATGATTCACTGGGACTTTATATTCCTCTGATCGTTGTAAACTGTATCATTCTCGGAAGAGCAGAGAGCTATGCTTCAAAGAATCCGGTTCTTCCTTCTATCTTTGATGGAATCGGTATGGGACTTGGATTTACTGTGGGTCTTACAGCAATCGGTATTGTCAGAGAACTGATCGGTGCTGGTAAGATCTTTGATATCCGTGTTATGCCGGAATCTTACGAGCCACTGACAATCTTCATCCTTGCACCGGGAGCATTCTTTGTCCTTGCTGGTCTTGTTGCTTTACAGAATAAAGTAAAGAACAATATGGCAAAGAAAGGAAAGAAGGTTCCGGAGACAGTTGGATGCGGAGAAGGCTGTGCAAGCTGTGGGAATGCTTCATCCTGCAGTGGAAAGATCTTCCCGACAGGCGAAGAAGACGCAAAGAACGAATAAAGGAGGGGACAGAAAGTGAAAGAATTATTATTAATTGCAGTTGGTTCAGCATTTGTAAATAATGTTGTCCTGAGCCAGTTCCTTGGTATATGTCCGTTCCTCGGTGTATCCAAGAATGTGAAGACTGCTGCCGGAATGGGTGGAGCGGTTGTATTCGTTATTACGATCGCATCTTTTGTAACTGGATTGATCTATAAGTTTATTCTCGGAAATCCAAATATCATGGGAGGAGAATTATCTTACCTGAATACGATTGTATTTATTCTTGTTATCGCAGCACTTGTACAGTTTGTAGAGATGTTCTTAAAGAAGGCGATGCCATCATTATACAATGCGCTCGGTGTATATCTTCCGCTGATCACAACGAACTGTGCAGTTCTCGGAGTAGCACTGACAAACGTACAGAATGGCTACTATGATGACATGAGTGCAGGTATGGGGCTTCTCACAGGTGTCGTAAATGGATTTGCTACAGCTGTCGGATTCCTTGTATCAATTGTGCTGATGGCCGGAATTCGCGAGAAGATTGAATACAATGATATCAGTGAGTCATTTCAGGGGACTCCGATCGTGCTTGTTACAGCAGGACTGATGGCAATTGCATTTTTCGGATTCTCGGGATTAATTTAGGAGGAAGAGCAAATGAGTATGACAGGAATTATTTTGGCGGCAGTAGTCGTCGGTGGAACCGGTTTATTCATCGGTGTTTTCCTCGGAATCGCAGGTAAGAAGTTTGCTGTAAAAGTAGATGAACGTGAAGAAGCGATTTTAGGCGTTCTCCCGGGAAATAACTGTGGTGGATGCGGTTATGCAGGCTGTTCAGGACTTGCAGCTGCAATCGTAAAAGGTGAAGCAGAAGTCAGTGGATGTCCAGTTGGTGGGGCACCTGTTGCTGCAAAGATCGGTGATATCATGGGTGTTGCAGCAGGCACACAGGAGAGACAGACCGCTTTTGTAAAATGTGCCGGAACCTGCGAAAAAGCAATTTTAGATTATGATTACACAGGTATTCAGGATTGTACGATGGCAAGCATGATGCAGAATGGAGGAGCAAAGGGATGTAATTCAGGATGTCTTGGATTCGGTTCTTGTGTTGCTGCCTGTCCATTTGATGCAATTCATGTAGTAGATGGAATTGCTGTTGTTGACAAAGAAGCATGTAAAGCATGTGGAAAATGTATTGCAGCATGTCCAAAACACCTGATCGAGCTGATTCCATATGAGCAGAAGACATTTGTACGCTGTAATTCCAATGCAAAAGGAAAAGTACAGTTGACAATCTGTCAGGCCGGATGTATCGGATGTCGTCTCTGTGAGAAGAACTGTGAAGCAGGAGCGATCACTGTAACGAATTTCCTTGCACATATCGATGCAGATAAATGTACAGAGTGTGGTGTCTGTGTAGAAAAATGCCCGAGAAAGATTATTACGTTACGTTAATAATACGACAGGATTTTATTGAAAAAAGAGATCAGAAAAGGAAGCTGAAGATTTAAAATGATCAGCTTCCTTTTCTTTAGTTATCAATATCAGTGATTAAATTGACAGAGTCACTGCTTTTGTGAATCGTATTGTCATCGGTAATAAATACAGCTTCTATATTATCCATACTTCGGATAAGTTTTAATCCTTCATCCAGTCCAAGCGCATAACAGGTTGTGCTTAAGGCGTCTCCGTCAACCGATTTGTCAGAGATGATCGTGACCTGGTTTAAGTTATTTTCTATTGGATATCCTGTAGAAGGGTCAAGGATATGATGGTAAATCTTTCCGTCTTTCTTAAAGTACCGTTCGTAATTTCCGGAAGATACGATGGACTTATCAGATACCGGAAGAACAGCCATCACTGTTCCGTCTTCTGCAAATGGTTTCTGGATACCGATCCGGAAGTTGGAACCATCCGTTTTTCCACCGAGTGTCAGTATGTTACCACCGAGATTGATATAGGCATGTTCTATTCCTTCTTCTATAAGATAATTCTTTACCTGATCTGCAATATAGCCTTTGGCGATACCGCCCAGATCAATCTTTGCATAAGGATCTGACATGGTTATCGTTGTTCCGTTGACCTCTATAGTTTTATAATTAATATGAGTAACTGCTTCGGACAGCTGCTCTGCGTCAGGGATGCTATGATCCGCATTATTGTGAAAATTCCAAAGGTCACTGGCAGAAGCGATTGTGATGTCAAATTTTCCGCCGGAAAGATCCCCATAATATTTTCCCAGTTCAATTAAATCAGCAGTTTCTTTCGATACAGAAACGGAGGCGCCTTGTGCCTGATTGATCTGACTGATTTCACTGGAATCGATCGTAGGACTTAAGAGTTGTTCATATTTCTCACAGATATCTTTGCAGCCATCCATGATCTTAGAATCTGCTCCCCAGACTTCGATCTTAACAACGGTGTCGAAATAGGTTCCTGTCATAGAAAGCGACTGTGACTGATCTTTTGTGGAACATCCGGTCAGCAGAAAAGAAAATGCAAGGAAACAAGCCAGTATTTTTTTGTGTTTCATAAAATCTCCGTTCTTAATATAAATGAATGATGTGTTTATTATAACGAGGTTTGAATAAAAATACAATCGAACATGTGGTTGCATTCAAAATATGGTTGTGCTATGATGAATTAGCAAAACCATTATGGAAGAAAGATGGTGCGGAATGAAGAAGAATGACTGGATACTTGCAGCAGCTATTTTTTTTGTAGCTGTTTTAACGTTTGGTTTACAGCTCTTAAAAACTACAGATGAATACAGTGAAGTAGAGATTCAGGTAAATGGCGAGTTGTATGGAAGATACCGCTTGGAACAGGATCAGGAAATTGATGTAAATGATAAGAATAAAGTACTCATAAAGGACAGAAAGGTTCGTATGGAAGATGCTGACTGTCCGGATCAGATTTGTGTAAACCACAGAGCAATTTCAAGAGATGGGGAAAGTATAATCTGCCTGCCGAATCAGACTATAGTAACGATCCGTGGCGGAGAGGAACCGGAGGTGGATGAGATTGCACGGTAGAAAAGTAGCGATATTTGGCGTATTTACAGCATTGGCATTGATTTTTAGCTATGTGGAACTTTTGATTCCGATTAATTTCGGAATACCGGGAGCAAAACTTGGTCTGGCGAATCTTATGACAGTTCTTGTTCTGTACAAGATGGGGATAAAAGAAGCACTGGCACTTTCCGTGACAAGGATTATTTTATCGGGCTTCATGTTCGGAAATCTGTTTGGTATTTTATATAGTTTATCAGGAGGACTTTTGAGTTTCCTTGTTATGGTTCTCCTTAAGAAATCAGACTGGTTCAGTGTTGCCGGAGTCAGTATTGGTGGAGGTACAGCACATAATATCGGGCAGCTTCTTGTTGCAATGGTTGTTGTACAGACATATCAGGTGGGGTATTATCTGCCGGTTTTGTTAGTGGCAGGAGAAGTGACAGGGCTGCTGATCGGACTTGTGGCAAAAGAAGTTTTAAAAAGGATCCAGGGAATTTCTCTGGTATAATTATTATGGAAGCGTTGCGGTTTTGGTGCAGCGGGAAAAGGATAGAGGAAGATGATATCATATATTAGAGGTGAACTGGCAGCAGTCCAGGAGCAGAAAGCGATTGTGGAAGCGGGTGGAATCGGATACGGAATTTATATGTCGCAGCAGACATTATCCATGCTTCCGGCAGTTGGGGAAGAAGTGAAAATTCATACATATCTCAACGTGCGTGAGGATGCAATGCAATTATATGGATTTCTAACAGGTGAAGATCTTCAGGTTTTCAGACTGTTGATCGGTGTCAGCGGGATCGGACCGAAAGCCGGGTTGAATATTCTTTCCTGCCTTTCTCCGGATGAACTTCGTTTTGCCGTGCTGGCCGGAGATGTAAAAACAATTTCATCAGCTCCTGGAATTGGGAAGAAGACCGCGGAAAAGCTGATTCTGGAGTTGAAAGATAAGATGAGCATTGAGGATGTTCTGGAACAGGCAGCACATGGCAGTGAACAGTCAAAAGAAATTGAGGCGACAGATACCGGAATGCAGGCGGAAGCGGTACAGGCACTGACAGCACTTGGTTATGGAAGTGCAGAGAGTTTACGTGCAGTGAAGAAGGTATCTGTTGATTGTGCGAGTGTAGAAGATCTTTTGAGAGAAGCGTTAAAGAATCTGCTCTGATCAGATATAAAAATTTGAAGTAAAGAGTTATGAAATGAGAGGTCAGTTATGGCGAAGAGAATTATAACGACAGAGAATCTGGAAGAAGACAGTAAGATAGAGGGACAGTTAAGGCCGCAGCTTTTATCAGAATATATCGGACAGGAGAAAGCAAAGAAGACGCTTAGTATTTATATAGAAGCAGCGAAAGCAAGGGGCGAAGCACTGGATCATGTGCTGTTTTACGGACCGCCGGGGCTTGGTAAGACAACACTGGCAGGAATCATAGCGAATGAGATGGGGGTAAATATGAAGATTACTTCCGGACCGGCAATAGAGAAACCAGGCGAGATGGCTGCAATTCTGAATGGTCTGCAGGAACATGACGTATTATTCGTGGATGAGATTCACAGACTTAACCGTCAGGTGGAAGAAGTGCTTTACCCGGCAATGGAAGATTATGCGATCGACATTATGATCGGAAAGGGACCGGGAGCAAGGTCTGTTCGTCTGAATCTTCCCAAATTTACGCTGGTTGGGGCAACAACAAGAGCAGGAATGCTTACAGCACCGCTCAGAGACCGTTTTGGTGTAGTGCATCATTTGGAGTTATATAATGAAGAAGAGTTGAAGACGATCATTCTGCGTTCTGCACATGTTCTAGGTGTAGAGATTGAAGAAGAAGGTGCTATGGAACTTGCCAGAAGATCAAGGGGAACACCGCGACTTGCGAACCGTCTGCTGAAAAGAGTGCGTGACTTTGCACAGGTTAAATATGATGGTGTAATCACAAAAGAAGTAGCAAAATTATGCATTGGATCTTCTTGACGTGGATAAATTTGGATTAGATCATATTGATCGTAACATTCTGATCACAATGATTGAGAAGTTCCAGGGAGGACCGGTAGGACTTGAGACACTTGCCGCATCGATTTCAGAAGATGCAGGCACATTAGAAGATGTTTACGAACCGTATTTGTTGAAAAATGGATTCATTCAGAGGACTCCAAGAGGTCGTGTTGTAACAGAATTAGCTTACCAACATCTTGGAATTCCGAGAGAAGTATAGAAATTCTGAAAAAATAGTTGGTTTTTGAGGATAAATAGTCTATAATAGAAGAATAGAAACTCGAGGAGGAAGCTATGAGTTCAGCAAAACATTTTACAGAAGTATTAATCGGAGGAAAAGTCTATACTCTCAGTGGCTTTGAAGGAGAAGAGTATCTGCAGAAAGTATCTTCCTATCTTAATCATAAAATCACAGAATGTACGAACAGTGAAGGATACAGAAAACAGAGTGCAGACACAAGGAATGTCCTTCTTGCACTTAATATTGCAGATGATTATTTTAAAGCAAAGAAACAGGGAGATTCCCTGGAAAGCGATATTGAGCTCAAAGATAAAGAGATGTATGATCTGAAGCATGAGTTGATTTCAGCCCAGATCAAACTTGAGAATGCTGAGAAAGAGCTTGCAAAGATGAAAGAAGAGAATAATGACCTTCAGATGCAGATTGTTAAGCTCGAGACAGAGATGAAAAACCGAAGAAGGTAAATGAGAAAAGCTGTCACTTTGGCAGCCTTTTTCATTTACGCGAACAACGAGCCAAAGTCCGTACTTGCACAAGACCTTGGCGACTGTCGCGATAACTTGAGAAACTCGCGGAGCGTGTTTCTCATAGATTATGTGAATATAACAACAAAGAGAAGGATAATGACAGAAGAATGAGAAAAGACCGACAGGTGGAGATTCTGGCTCCGGCGGGATCCTTTGCATGTTTTCAGGCAGCAATGAATGCAGGTGCAGATGCCGTTTATGCGGCAGGAACACGTTTTGGAGCAAGAGCATATGCAAACAATTTTACACAGGATGAGCTGATCGAAGCAATTGAGCGTGCTCATATTTATGGGAAGAAGTTTTATCTTACAGTAAATACATTATTAAAAGATCATGAGATTGCAGAACTGTATGATTATCTGGCACCATTATATGAGAAAGGTTTGGATGCGGTGATCGTTCAAGATACGGGTGTATTCCATTTTATCAGAAGCAATTTTCCGGATCTTGATATCCATGCGAGTACACAGATGACAATCACTGGTGCGGCAGGAGCGAAGTTTTTAGAGAGTCAGGGGGCGGCAAGAGTTGTCCCGGCAAGAGAGCTTTCGTTGGAAGAAGTTCGACAGATTCATGAAACAACGGACCTTGAAGTAGAGTGTTTTGTTCATGGAGCACTTTGCTATTGTTACTCCGGACAGTGTCTGATGAGTAGTGTGATCGGCGGCCGAAGTGGAAATCGTGGTCAATGTGCACAGCCATGCAGACTTCCTTATACAGTAGATGGTCAGAAGAAATATTTTCTTAGCCTGAAGGATATCTGTACGTTGGAATTAATTCCGGAACTGGTTGAAGCCGGGATTGACTCATTTAAGATAGAAGGACGCATGAAGAAACCGGAATATGTGGCAGCAGTAACAGCTATGTATCGGAAATATGTGGATTTATATTTGAAAAAAGGGAAAAGTGGTTATGCGGTGAAACCGGAAGACCGCGAAAACCTGATGGATCTTTATAATCGCGGTGATTCAGATACCGGATATTATAAGCAACATAATGGAAGAGAAATGCTGGCACTGGATCGTCCGAATCATGCCGGAGTAGCAGCAGCCAGATGTCTGTCGCAAAATGGACGTGAGGTCACAGCTCGGGCTTTGACAGATCTGCATGCACATGATGTTCTTGAAATCGGTAGTGGGAAAGATAATTATACACTTGGCAAGAAGATCACAAAGGGAGAAAAGTTACGTTTTCTTGTGCCGAAGGGGATGCGTTTTAAAGAAGGCTTTGTTTTTAGAAGAATCCGAAATGAAGAACTGATTGAGAGTCTGGATCAGAAATACAGGAAAGAAGACCGGCAGGAGGAGATTTATGGATTTTTGAGCCTTCAGGTTGGATATCCGGCATCTTTTACGGTCTGCTGCAGGGAATTTTCTTATACAGCATATACAGAACATGCAGTTGAACGTGCACAGAAGCGCCCATTGGAGGAAGAGAGAATTCGCACACAGCTTGCGAAGACAGGCGGTACGCTATTTTTCCTGAAAGATCTGGAAATATCTATGGATCAGGATGCATTTCTTCCGATGCAGCAGCTGAATAGTTTAAGAAGAGCAGCATTGGATGGATTGAGAAGAGAAATCGCAACTGCTTTTTACAGGGAATGCAATCCTTCAACGACACAGGTAGAAACATTTAAAGAAGAGACAGGAAATGGAAATCTGAACAGATATTCTGTGTTTATTGAAACAGAGGAACAGTTAGAGGCCGTGTTCAGTTTTCTGAATCAAAAAGACGAACCTTATAGACAGAACATTCACAGGATTGGCCGAATTGCATTAGATTTCCGGTTGTTTGGCACAGATCTTTCAGACACACATGTCAGAGACAGGATTGATTTTTGGAGAAAAAGCGGAGTTGAATTGTATCTGGTATTTCCACATATTTTCAGAGAGAATGCGCAGGAATGGTTTGGAAGACAATTTGAAACTTTAATCAATTGCCAATTGACGGCGTTGTTATTCGAAATTTTGAAGCTTTCTTTTTCTTAAAAGAAAGAGGATTTGACAAAAAGATTATATTAGACCATAATCTATATATCTTTAATCAGTATGGCAAAGAATTTTGGAAACAGCAAAAAGTTGAGGATTTTACAGCTCCGTTGGAGCTTAACAGCAGAGAACTAAGAGAACTTGATATCAGAAACGGTGAACTTCTTGTTTACGGAAGAATTCCGGTTATGGTATCTGCACAGTGTATTGAGAGAACAACTTCAGGCTGTTCTAAGAAACCGGGAGTACGAGTGCTTCAAGACAGAAGAGACGAAAAATTCTTTGCGTGTAACTATTGTGATCTCTGTTATAATGTGATTTATACGGAAAATCCGATCAATCTAAGACAGGAATGGGACAGAGTGAATGAATTGTATCCAAAGATGTGCCGTATCCAGTTTACTCTGGAGGATAAAGAACAGACAGAAACAGTTCTGAATACATTTTTCGTAACAGATGAAAAAACTGTTGCCAGAGGAAAAGAAGATACAGATTTTACAACAGGACATTTCAACAGAGGAATTATTTGAAGCAGGTGAAATATGGCTAATATTATTATTCAGGTATCAAAATACCTTATCATCATCTTGATGGCGGCATATACTTTTTCCTGTTTTTCAATCTTTACGAGAAGTTATGAAGATGAGGAAAACAAAGTATTGATCCGTCAGGATGTACTTCTATTTATGATACAGATCACTGCATTTATTGCAATGTATTTTGCAACGCAGGATCTGAGGATGATGTTCATATATGGTGCACTGGCAGTGATTGTGATGGCAGTCATCTTATTATACAATCTGATCTACCGAATGTTTCGAGACTGGTTGTCAATAATATGTGTATGTTGATCACGGCGGGAATGATCATGATCACAAGGCTCTCCGTACAGAGTAAGTCTCCTTATGGAATTGCAATCCGTCAGCTGGTATTTGTTGTTGTTGGTATTGTTTTTGGTCTTATTGTTCCGGTTCTGATCCGGAAGATGACTTTCCTGGAGAACTGGACTTATATCTATGCAGCAGTTGGAGGAGCAGCACTTCTTATCGTTGCATTGTTTGCAGCAACACTTGGAGGAGCAAAGCTGAGTTTCAATATTGGACCTGTGAGTCTGCAGCCTTCTGAGTTTGTTAAGATTCTGTTTGTATTTTTTGTGGCAGCAAGCTGAATAAATCGACAGAATTTAAGAATGTTGTTGTTACGACTGCGATAGCGGCAGCACATGTTCTGATTCTTGTATTGTCAACAGATCTGGGAGCTGCATTAATCTACTTTATTGTGTATCTGGTTATGCTATATGTTGCGACAAGACAGCCGTTATATGCAATTGCAGGTGTGGCAGCAGGGTGTGGAGCTGCAGTGGTTGGATATCATCTGTTTTCCCACATTAAGGTCAGAGTTGCGGCATGGCAGGATCCGTTTGCAGCTTATAGCGAAGGGGGATATCAGATCGCCCAGTCGTTGTTTGCGATTGGAAGTGGCGGCTGGTTTGGAACAGGATTATTCCGTGGTCAGCCGGATACGATTCCAGTGGCAGAGACGGATCTGATCTTCTCTGCGATGACAGAAGAAATGGGACTGATTTTTACACTGTGTCTGATCCTTGTATGCGTCAGCTGTTATGTGATGTTTTTGAATATTGCGATGGAATTGCGTAATTTCTTCTATAAATTAGTAGCACTTGGTCTAGGAACCTGCTATATTTTTCAAGTATTTCTGCAGATCGGAGGAGTGACAAAGTTCATTCCATTAACCGGAGTAACACTTCCATTCGTCAGTTATGGTGGAAGTTCTCTGTTAAGTACGATGATCATGTTTGGGATTATTCAGGGGCTCTACATTGTCAGAGAAGATGAAGAAGCAGAAGAAGAGCATCAGATTGAGATGCAGCGCGCAAGACAGAGAAACCGCAGCAGGCAGAATGAAAGACGCCGCCAGAGCAGTTCGAATGCAAAATCAGGAAGATCCCGTCAGGATGGACGTGACAGACGAAGAGAATATGATGGAGATAACAGAGACAGAGCAAGACAAAGAGAAAGGGATTTAAGAAATGAATCGGGAAGAACGACCGGTAAGAAAACAACAAAAAGCAGACCGAGATTCGAGGATGTCCCGGAACAGCGGCAGCAAAGACAGCGGAGAACGCGTTCGGAACAAAGAGTTCGCTAGAGTCACTTACTTTTTCGTGATTCTCTTTATCGCGTTGATGGGATATCTTGTATATTTTATGGTCGTGCGGGCAAAACTTGTAGTGAACAGTCCATATAATCAAAGACAGGATGCCTATGCAGATACGATTATACGAGGAAGCATTGTTGACAAGAATGGAAATGTGCTTGCACAGACAGTCGTTGGGGATGATGGATCAGAGACGAGAGAGTATCCTTATGGAGAAGTGTTTGCTCATGTGATCGGATACAGTAATTCCAAGCTTGGAACTACGGGCCTGGAATCGGTAGAGAATTTTGAGCTTTTGACATCAAATGCATTCTTTCTTGAAAAACTGCAGAATGAATTCAGTGAAAAGAAGAATCGAGGAGATACAGTTGTAACAACATTGGATGCAAATCTGCAGCAGGCGGCTTATGATGCGCTTGGATCAAACAAGGGTGCGGCAATCGTAATGGAGGCGAGTACGGGAAAGATTCTCGCCATGGTTTCCAAACCGGCATATGATCCGAATAATATTTTAAGTGACTGGTCAGAATTGAATTCAGATGAAGAAAACAGTCCGCTGTTGAATCGTGTGACACAAGGATCTTATGCTCCAGGATCGACGTTTAAAGTGGTTACAACACTTGCTTTTATGCGTCAGAACAGTGATTATCCGAATTATACATATGATTGTAATGGAGAGATTTCACAGGGAGATATTACAATTCACTGCTTTAATGGAAATGCACATGGTTCAGAGGATCTGAGAAGTTCCTTTGCAAATTCCTGTAATTCATCTTTTGCCAATATTGGTCTTGGCCTGGATCTGACGCAATACCGTCAGACGGCGGAAGATTTATTGTTCAATAAATCTCTTCCGGGTGTACTGAATACAGCGAAGAGTTCCTTTGCACTGGATCAGAATTCCAGTGAGGGAGAAGTAATGATGACGGCAATGGGACAGGGAAAGACAACCGTAAGTCCATATCATATGGCACTGATTGCCGAGGCAGTGGCGAACGGTGGAACATGATGCAGCCATATCTTGTGGAAAGTGTGACGAATTATACGGGCTCCCAGATACGAAAGAATGTTCCGAAAAGTTATAAGAAGGTCATGACATCGGATGAAGCTGCACAATTGAAAGAGTATATGACAGCTGTTGTAGAGGAAGGAACAGGATCTGTCTTAAAAGGAAGATCCTATACTGCTGCAGGAAAAACGGGAACAGCAGAGTACAGTATGTCAGATGGAGAAAAGACACATTCCTGGTTTATGGGATTTACAAATGTGGATAATCCGGATCTGGTAATCAGTGTGATCACAGAAGGTTCGGATGGAAGTTCCAGCGGAAAAGCAGTAGCAATCGCCGGGGATATTTTAGACGCCTATTACAACTAATGGGAGGAGAAAAGATGCAGACAAAATTTTTCTGTGATTTATATGTCAGCGAAGGCTGGGAAAAGAAAAAACTGAAATTAATAAAAAAATTGCAGAAAAATAAACTGCAGCCTTCTGTCTATGTAATTACGCTTTCACAGGGAAAGCAGAACCATTTAGAATATTATTCGTCGCTTCTTTTAAAGCAACATATATTTGACAATGCATCTTTATTTATTGTTGGAATTGCGAATGGTTATGATGGCGCATTGAGTCTGATCGAAAGGATTGCGGAAGAAGCATATGAGAAGACGGGAGAGGTAAACTTGAGAAAGTTCCTTTTGGGTCGTCAGGAAGAGTTTGAGAAAAAGGAGATTCGAAGCGTATGATACACATCCTGTTTCTTATACTGAAAATAATTGGATGGATTCTTCTTTTTTTGCTCGTAATTTTACTCTTACTGATTTTAACAATCTTGTTTTATCCGGTGAAATACAGATTTTCTGCAAAAGGGGAGAATACACTTGATACCCTTGTGGCATATGGAAAGGTCAGTTGGCTGTTTCATCTGATTTCCGGATCAGCGTCTTATGAACATGGAGAATTAAAATGGAAGCTTCGTCTTGCCTGGAAGAAATTTGACAGTTCAAAAGAGGAACAAAAGGAAACGTCAGAGAAGCCGATGGTTTCTGAGCCGTTGGAAAAAGAACCTTTGGAAGGTAAGAAGATGGAAGTAAAGAATAATCCACCGGAAAAAGATGTGAAAATTGCGAAAGCATCAGAAAAAGGGACAAAGATAGAAAAAGAGCCAGGGATAGAAAAAGAATCAGGGACAGAAAAGACGAAAGTTCGAGAGGAGCGCAGGTCCGAAAACGTACAGACAGAATCTAAATTGAAAAAAATCAAATATACATTTCAGAAACTCTGTGGTACTATAAAAAAAGCAGGAGAGAAAAAAGAATTTCTGACCGCTTTTTTAACTTATGAGAAACATCAACGGGCATTCGAGGCAGTGAAGAAAGAACTATGCCATCTGTTACATGTTCTGAAGCCTAAAAAGCTTCAGGCGAATGTTACATTTGGATTCAGTGATCCTTCCTGGACAGGATATATGTTAGCTTTTCTGGGGAGCATTTACGGACTGATTGGTGAGTATGTTCAGATTCAGCCGGATTTTGAAGAACGAAAGCTGGAGGGAAATGCATCTGCAGAAGGGAAGATCCGGGTTATTTACTTTGCTGTTCCTGCATGGAAGCTATTCTGGAATAAAGATGTGAAGATTACCTACAAACACATTAGAAAATATATAAAATGAGAGGAGTCAGGATTATGGCAGACGGAAACAAATTTAAAGAAACAGTAGAATCACTCTTTCAGGGAATGGACAGCGTTGTTTCATCAAAGACAGTTGTCGGAGATGCGATCCATATCAATGGAACAATCATTCTTCCGCTGGTAGATGTTTCTTTTGGTATTGGAGCAGGTTCTTTTAACGCTGAAAAGAAAGACAGAGCAGGCGGTGGAATCGGTGGAAAGATCACACCGAGTGCTGTGATCGTTATTCAGGATGGAAAGACGAAACTTGTGAATATCAAGAATCAGGATACAATTACAAAACTTTTGGATATGGTACCTGATGTGGTAGACCGTTTTACATCAAAAGATGAAAAATTAACAGAAGAAGATGTAGCAGATATTCTGGATGCAGAATAAAATAGTTACTAGAATATAGAAAATATTGGGAGCAGTATTGTGAAGAAAGTTTTTGGATTTGCATTGTTTTGGTTTGCAGCAGGAATGATCGTCATGATGCTGCTTTCTGATGTCTTATGGGGAACTGTGATCGCAATTACCGGTATTGTACTGGCATATTGTTTGTTCTGCAGATAAAAAAGAACTTTATCCGAAGAAACAGATAAAGTTCTTTATACCGTGTCATATTGAATCATCAAACGAGAATTAAGCACGCTCAACGAGTCCTGATCTCAGGCAAGAAGTACAAACGTACATTTTCTGAGAACCGCCCTCTGTCTTAACTCTTACAGACTTCACATTTGATTTCCACATTTTTGGTGATCTTCTATGAGAGTGGCTTACATTGTTTCCAAAATGAGCACCCTTTTCACAAATAGCACATTTAGCCATGACTGCACCTCCTAACAATCTAAACTGGTCTTTTAGACTCATAACAATGATATTCTATCAGAAACTTTCGAGTAATGCAAGTGTTATTTTAAAAAAATCAAAACTGTATTGTAAAAAACAAAAAGTAATAGTATAATAGTCATGTTATATATGGAAAGAACCTATAGAATTGGAGGGAATATATGATGAAGGGAAGTATGAGTACAGATCTTGGAATCATTACAATCAATCCTGAAGTCATTGCAAAATATGCAGGCTCAATGGCAATTGAGTGCTTTGGCATAGTAGGAATGGCAGCAGTTAATATGAAAGATGGCCTTGTGCATCTTTTGAAAAGAGAAAGCCTGACAAGGGGAATTCATGTTGAGATCACAGAAGATAATGTAATTACGCTTGATTTTCATGTGATCGTTTCCTATGGAGTGAATATTCTTTCAGTTTCTGACAACCTTATGAATAATGTAAAATATAAGGTAGAAGAATTTACTGGTATGAAAGTAGATAAGATCAACATCTTCGTTGAAGGTGTCAGAGTGATAGATTAAGGAGGAACAATTGTGGCTGTTAAAACGATAAACACCGAATTGCTTCAGAAGATGTTTCTTGCGGGAGCAGCGAATCTTGAGGCAAAGAAGGAGTTCATTAATGAATTGAACGTATTTCCGGTGCCGGATGGTGATACAGGAACAAATATGACACTGACGATCCTGTCAGCGGCAAAAGAAGTAAAGGCGCTGGAGAATCCTGATATGGTGGCGATTGCAAAAGCAATTTCTTCAGGCTCTCTTCGTGGAGCAAGAGGTAACTCCGGAGTTATCTTGTCCCAGCTTCTTCGTGGCTTTACAAAGGAGATCAGGGAACATAAAGAGATTGACACAATTACACTTGCGAAGGCATGTGAACGTGCAACTGCAACTGCTTATAAGGCTGTTATGAAGCCGAAGGAAGGAACAATTCTTACTGTAGCAAAGGGAGCATCCCAGAAAGCGGCAGAGCTTGCAGAGACAACAGAAGATCTGGATACATTTATTTCAGAAGTGATCAACTATGCGCAGGAAGTTCTTGAAAAGACACCGGAGATGCTTCCGGTATTAAAAGAAGCAGGCGTAGTAGATTCCGGTGGACAGGGACTTCTGGAAGTGATGCGTGGTGCATACGATGCATTCCAGGGAAAAGAGATTGATTATTCTGCAATCGAGGCAAGTGCCGGCACAAAGATGGTGAAGCCTTCTGAACAGGCGGAAACAGAGATTAAATTCGGATATTGTACAGAGTTTATCATCATGCTGGAAAAAGAATTCACAGCGAAAGATGAGACAGAGTTCAAAGCATATCTGGAGTCTATCGGAGATTCTATCGTATGTGTAGCAGATGATGATATTGTTAAGATTCACGTGCACACGAATGATCCGGGACTTGCAATCCAGAGAGCGCTGACATACGGACAGCTCTCACGTATGAAGATTGATAATATGAGAGAAGAGCATCAGGAGAGATTGATCAAAGATGCGGAGAAGCTGGCTGCACAGCAGGCTGAAGCGAAAAAGGCGGAGCCGCGCAAAGAAGTCGGATTTATTGCAGTTTCTATCGGAGAAGGAATGAATGAGATTTTCCGTGAGCTTGGTGCTGACTACATTATTGAAGGCGGTCAGACAATGAATCCAAGTACAGAAGACATGCTCAATGCGATCGATCAGGTGAACGCAGAACATATCTTTATCCTTCCGAACAACAAGAACATTATTCTTGCTGCCAATCAGGCGCAGGAACTGACAGAGGATAAGGATATTATTGTTGTGCCTTCCAAGACAGTTCCGCAGGGAATTACTGCGATCATTAACTATATGCCGGATGCAGACGCACAGACGAATCTGGAAGCAATGATCGAAGGAATTGGAAATGTGAAGACAGGACAGGTTACTTATGCAGTCCGTGATACACACATTGATGACAAAGAGATCCATGAGGGAGATATCATGGGAATCGGAGACAGTGGAATTCTTGCTGTCGGACAGTCTGTGGAAGAGACAACAAAAGAGATGCTTGCACAGCTGGTGGATGAAGACACAGAGCTGATCAGTCTGTATTATGGTCAGGATGTACAGGAGGAGAGTGCAGAGAACTTTGCACAGGAGATTGAAGATTTATATCCGGATGTAGATGTTGATGTACATTCCGGTGGACAGCCAATCTACTATTATGTACTTTCTGTTGAATAAGGAGAACTGTCAGTAAAGAGACAGAACAGCAGTACTGTATTAAAATCAGGAACAGACCGGGACATTTGGGAAAAGTGTTCCGGTTATTTTGTTTAGGAGACAGACATAAATGAGTAAAAAAGCAGGAGTTGGAACAATCAAAGGTGTAGGCGAAAAAACGGAGAAGCTCTTCGAAAAAATCGGAGTTTACACAGTGGATGACCTGATTCATTATTATCCGAGAGGGTATGAGATTTTTGGAGAACCGGTTCCGATCAGTGAAGTGGAGGAAGGCAAAGTCTGCACGATCTGCGGCAGTGTTTTTGGGCGTGTACAGGTTTCTCCGGGAAAAGGAAGACAGATCACGACTGCATATTTAAAGGATCTGACAGGAACAATAAAGGTAATCTGGTTTCGAATGCCGTTTTTAAGAAATACACTTGGGCGAAAAGGAGCAGTTGTTCTCCGCGGCAGGGTTGTGAAGAAAAGAGATTCCCTTGTGATGGAACATCCGGAGATTTACGATCCGGCAGTCCGTTATCAGGAAAAAATCAACACCATGCAGCCTGTTTATGGATTGACAGCAGGTCTGACAAACAATGCAGTAATCAAAGCACTACGTCAGGCATTAGAACAGGTGCGGGAACAGGATGACTTTCTTCCGGATGAATTTACGAAGAAATATCATTTCCGGCCTTATGAACAATCTGTGCGGGAGATGCATTTCCCGGAGAATAAAGAAGCATTTCTTGCGGCAAGACAACGATTCGTTTTTGAGGAATTTCTTGTTTTTATTCTTTCTCTGCGCCAGATTAAAAATACACAGGACAGGATGAAGAACGGATTCCATTTTGAAGATCAGCCTCAAATCAGCGAATTCCTGAGACAACTGCCGTATGAACTGACGGCTGCGCAGCTGCGGGTATGGATGATATGCAGAAAGACATGAAAAGTCAATATGTCATGTCCAGACTTGTTCAGGGAGATGTTGGATCAGGTAAAACAATCGTAGCAGTTCTTGGATTACTGTTTGCAGGATTGAACGGCTATCAGGGAGCGTTAATGGCACCGACAGAGGTACTTGCAAGACAGCATTTTGAAAATATCAAAGACATGTTGGAACAGTATCAGATCCCACTGCGGGCAGAACTTTTGACCGGATCTATGAAAGCAAAAGAAAAGAGAGAAGCTTATGCCGGATTGAGAGTGGGGAATCATCAATTATTATAGGAACACACGCATTGATACAGGAGAAAGCAATCTATCACAATCTGGCACTTGTGGTGACGGATGAACAGCATCGTTTTGGCGTAAAACAAAGAGAAATGCTTGCAGGTAAAGGAAACCTGCCACACATTCTCGTAATGAGTGCGACACCGATCCCGAGAACACTTGGAATTATTCTTTATGGTGATCTGGATATTTCTGTGATCGATGAGCTCCCGAAGAACCGTCTTCCGATCAAAAACTGTGTTGTGGATACAGGATACCGTCCGAAAGCCTATGAATTCATAAGAAAACAGGTAGCACAAGGACGTCAGTGCTATGTGATCTGTCCGATGGTTGAAGAAAGTGAAGCAATGGAAGCGGAAAATGTTATCGATTATTGCGAGATGCTTTCAGAAACGTTGGGAGATTCAATTAATGTCAGCTTTCTGCATGGAAAGATGAAGGAAAAAGAGAAAGATGAAGTGATGAATGCATTTGGAAGAAATGAAATCCAGGTGCTTGTTTCAACAACAGTTGTTGAAGTGGGAATTGATGTGCCGAATGCGACAGTAATCATGATCGAAAATGCAGAACGTTTCGGGCTGGCGCAGCTTCATCAGTTGAGAGGAAGGGTTGGTCGTGGAAAGTATCAGTCCTATTGCATTTTCATGACAGCATCGAAATCAAAAGAAACGAAGGAACGGTTAGATATCCTGAATCATTCAAATGATGGTTTCTTTATTGCAAGTGAAGATCTCCGACTGCGTGGCCCGGGGGATCTTTTTGGAATCCGGCAGAGTGGCGTGCTTGATTTTAAAGTTGCCGATGTATTTCAAGATGCAAAGCTGCTTCAAAACGCAAGTGAAGAGGCAGACAGACTTCTTCTGGACGATCCGGAACTGGAATTTCCTGAACATTGCAAATTGAAAGAACATTTACGGATAAAACTGGATGAGATCATGCTGGAAACAACATTGTGATGTTTGCGGATCACAGCAATTGTACAGCAATGGAGCAATCCGGCTGCATCAGTGATTGCCAGAAGTTACCAGTTTAAAATTAATTTCCTTCACATACTAACAGCGTAACAAAGCTAAATAGTAAAGTTACAAAATGCAAAAGGAGGAAAAAGATCATGGCAAGTCGTTCATCTAACAAAACAGCAGTACCTGAGGCGAAAGGAGCTATGAACAAGTTCAAGTACGAAGTAGCATCCGAGTTGGGAGTTCCGTTAACAGACGGCTACAATGGAGACCTCACATCAAAACAGAATGGTTCTGTCGGCGGTTATATGGTTAAAAAGATGATTGAACAGCAGGAGAAGCAGATGGCAGAAAAGTAACAGGCGAAGAAAAATCGTCTGCAGAAGCGGTCTGCATCAGACAGAAAAGCGGTTCAAAAACTGTCATGTACAGTAAAAAGAACACAAGAAATGAAAAAGAGAAAAGCACTCGGCATTGACCCGGGTGCTTTTTTCTGCTAAAATTCACCATAGTTAATGACAGGAGGTGTCGATATTTGAGAGTAATCGCAGGAAGCGCAAGAAGCCTAAAACTGAAGACTCTTGAGGGGATAGAGACAAGACCGACAACGGACCGAATCAAAGAGACTTTGTTTAATATGATAAGTCCGCAGATGTATGACTGTATTTTCCTTGATTTGTTTGCAGGAAGTGGCGGAATCGGAATAGAGGCTCTCAGCAGGGGAGCAAAAGAAGCAGTATTTGTAGAGAAAAATCCTAAGGCGATGGAATGTGTCAAGGAGAATTTGAAATTCACACGTCTGGAGAAGAAGGGACTTACGCTGACAAAGGATGTGATGAACGCATTATATCAGTTGGAAGGTGAAAAGGTTTTTGACTTTGTATTCATGGATCCACCGTATAATATGGGATTTGAGAAAAGAGTTCTGGAATACCTTGCAGGATCGGATCTGATCTATGAAGATACGGTGATCATCGTAGAAGCTTCGTTAGATACAGATTTTGGATATCTTCCAGAATTGGGATATTCTTTGATCAAAGAGAAGAGATATAAGACAAACAAGCATGTATTTATTGAGAAAGCCGGAAAGGAAGAAGTATGTTAAAAGCAATTTATCCGGGGAGTTTTGACCCTGTTACCCGTGGACATTATGATATCATTTGCAGATCTTGTAAAATCGTAGACAAATTAATTGTCGGAGTACTGAATAATAAAGCAAAAATGCCGTTGTTTTCTGTAGAAGAACGTGTTAAAATGTTAAAGGAAGTGACGAAAGATCTGCCGAATGTTGAGATTATTCCATTTGATGGATTGCTGGTAGACTTTGCGGAACAGATAGGTGCAGATGTGGTTATCAGGGATTACGTGCGATTACCGATTTTGAATATGAGCTGCAGATGTCGCAGACGAATCAGAGGATGAAGCCTGATATAGAGACCATGTTTCTGACAACAAGTATAGAATATTCTTACTTAAGTTCGACTACAGTGCGGGAGATTGCCGCTTTTGGGGGAGACGTATCACAGTTTGTGCCGGAAGCCGTCGAGATCGCACTCAGAGAAAAGATGAAAGAAAAAAGGAGAGTGTAACAATGAGCAGCCGTATTGAACAGATCATTGAAGAAATTGAAGAATATATAGACAGAGATTGTAAGTTTCAGCCGTTGTCTACAACAAAGATTATTGTAAATAAGGAACATCTGGATGAGTTACTTCGCGAACTTCGTATGAAGACACCGGATGAGATCAAACGTTATCAGAAGATTATTGCGAACAGAGATGCGATTCTTGCTGATGCAAAGGCAAAAGCAGATGCAATGATCGAGGAAGCACAGGTTCAGACAACAGAGCTTGTCAGTGAGCATGAGATCATGCAGCAGGCGTATGCTCAGGCAAATGAGATCGTAACTCAGGCAACAGCACAGGCACAGGAGATTCTTGATAACGCAACAATGGATGCAAATACAATCCGTGTTGGTGCGATCCAGTATACAGATGATCTTCTTGCAAATGCAGAAAGCATTATCGGACATACTTTGGACAGTTATACAACAAAGTATGACGGATTGATCAATTCTTTACAGGAGTGCTACGATACAGTTCGCTCTAACCGTTCAGAACTTGAAGTTCCATCCGATGACGGATATTATGATGAGAATGGACAGGGAGACCTGAGGTAGTCATTACATTGTATTATAAAAATTTCAAATAGAGAAATGTCAAAAGACTGACTGCCAGTGCGGCGGTCAGTTTTTGTATTATATAAGAAGAAGTTTAAGTCCTGTACCGGCAATCATGGATTGTGTCTGGGCAACGGAACACCATCCACCAAAAGTGGTGAGTGCGAGAAGCAACGGATAAAGAACCTGAGGTTTGGAAAGACTTTGAGACAGGAGAAGAATTCCGTTTGTCATCTCAAGAGAAGATTTCAGGAGAAGAAAACCAGGTGAACGAATCGGCAGAAGTTCCAATAATGCAAGAAGTACAGAAAAGATCATCAGGTAACCTCCGACTTTTACAAGCGTTTCTGAACTATTCAGGATACAGGATTCTAACACAGAAAAATTCATTTTGTGCGTCAGTGGTTTTGAAAAAATGGAATTCTCCTGTGTGAAAACTTCGGACATTTCCGGGAAAATCCAATCTTTATTTTTGATGAAATGTCTTAGAATCCGTTGAAGAAAGCTTAAGAGGATCATAGTTCCGAAAAGAAGCAGTAAAGCGGGAATGCAGAAAGCTTTCTGATGAATTGTATTTAAAACAAGAAAAGTAATAATGAAAGATGGACTTGCATTATTACAGAAGGACAGCAGGTAAGAAGCTTCTTCAAGAGAAATTTTTCCTTGAAGAAGAAGGTCGGCAATGATTTTTGCACCCATTGGATAACCGCATAAAAAGCCGGACAGAACGGCGAAACTTCCATAGAAAGAAGTTCCAAAGAGTAGATGGAAAGGACGGAAAAGCAGACGGGAGACAACAGCAGCACCATCTGTTTTCAACAAAAGTCCTGTGACAATAAGATAAGGAAAAAGGGTCGGTATTAGAATCTGATACCAGAGAAGCAGGCCATCACAAGCTCCCTGGAATACAGTTTCAGGAAAGAGCAGCATCGTAAAAAAACAGTGAAAAGCAGTACGAGAGCAGAAAGCATAGGAAAACCTCCTTTTAACAAAAAA
>ENA-OQAZ01000060-OQAZ01000060.1-human-gut-metagenome-genome-assembly--contig:-NODE-60-length-50336-cov-5.591687_pt1 | contig 50336 bp, 47 predicted proteins | sample MGYA00242737_ERZ504531 | MGnify/ENA primary metagenome ERZ504531 (study PRJEB26092, sample SAMD00036244) | human gut metagenome | host: Homo sapiens | study: EMG produced TPA metagenomics assembly of... | reverse complement strand
TAAAGATTGCCCCACAGGCAAAGCCGCCGGTATGTAAGATCATTGATTATGGTAAATATCGCTACGAACTTGCCAGAAAAGAGAAAGAAGCCAAGAAAAAGCAGAAGACCATCGATGTCAAAGAAGTGCGACTTTCTCCAAACATTGATACCAATGACCTGAATACGAAAGTCAACGCCGCCAGAAAGTTCCTCTCCAAGGGTGACAGAGTAAAGGTAACATTACGTTCCGCGGAAGAGAAATGGCACATATGGCAAGCAGCAGACATGTGCTTGATGATTTTGCAAAGCAGCTTGCAGATGTGGCAACAGTGGAGAAGGCACCGAAGGTTGAAGGCAGAAGCATGACCATGTTTTTAACGGAAAAACGTTAAATATAATAGAGATACAGTTTAAGGAGGAATTAACAATGCCAAAAATTAAAACTTGCAGAGCAGCAGCAAAGCGTTTCAAAAAAACAGGTACAGGAAAATTAGTAAGAAATAAAGCTTATAAGAGCCATATCTTAACAAAGAAATCTCAGAAAGAAAAAGAAATCTGAGAAAATCTACTGTTGTTGATGCTACTAATGTTAAGAGCATGAAGAAAGCATTACCATATTTATAAGAAGCATTTATTCATTGAAGATAGACAAACAGGAGGAAATTTAAGAAATGGCAAGAATTAAAGGCGGATTAAACGCAAAGAAAAAACATAATCGTACATTAAAACTGGCAAAAGGCTACAGAGGAGCCCGTTCCAAACAGTATAGAGTTGCTAAACAGTCTGTAATGAGAGCACTTGCTAGCTCCTATGCAGGAAGAAAGCAGAAAAAACGTCAGTTCAGACAGCTCTGGATCGCTCGTATCAACGCAGCAGCAAGAATGAACGGATTATCCTACAGCAAACTGATGCACGGACTGAAAGTTGCAAACATCGATATCAACAGAAAGATGCTTGCTGAACTTGCAGTAAACGATGCAGAAGGATTTACAGCACTTGCTGAGATTGCTAAAAAAGCACTTGCATAATTGTCGGTTTTAGAGAGACATAAGATTTGATAAATTAAATCAGAATTGTGAGGTACACATAGAAATTGTTACGGTTTCTGTGTGTGCCTTTTTTGGTAAAAAGAGTGGCGGACATTTATGTAACATGATTATTTTAGAGGATTGTTATAGTTTACATAAAACTGAAAATGAGATAAAATTGAGTGTGCAGTACGGTCAAGTGTCCATGAAAGACGGAAAAAATCTTAAATTTCCATAAAGTTTTTCTTGCATGGTCAAATATATGGTGATATAATTTAAAACAGCAACATATTAAAGTGTCAGTGGAAGCCAAAGCCGGCTGGGAACCCAGTTGGCTTTTTGTTACTTTTCAGTTCCTCTACATAATAAATGAACCTGCGGAATCTGGTGAAAATGATATACCAGGTGGAATGAATGGTAACGGAAGCTAATCTTATGAGCCGTAAGAGGGACGAAAGGACTGACAAAATATAAGGAGGATTTTATTATGAAAAACCTGAAAAAAATCATCAGTGTTACTGCGGCAGCAGCAATGGTAATGTCAACAGTTGCACCTGTATCTGTATTTGCAGACGATGCTACATTTAAGATCGGTGGAATCGGACCTGTAACCGGAGCAGCAGCAATCTATGGACAGGCTGTAAAGAATGCAACAGAGCTTGCAATCAATGAAGTAAACGAAGACGGCGGAATCAACGGATATCAGGTAGAGTTCAAATTTGAAGATGATGAAAACGATGCTGAGAAAACCTGAACGCTTACAACGCATTAAAAGACTGGGGAATGAACATCCTGGTTGGTACAGTTACTTCCACACCTTGTGTAGCTGTAGCAAATGAAACAGCAGCAGACAATATGTTCCAGCTTACTCCATCCGGATCTGCAACAGAGTGTGTTGCTAATCCGAACGTATTCCGTGTATGCTTCTCTGACCCGAACCAGGGTACTGCAGCAGCTCAGTACATTGGAGAGCATAAACTTGCTACAAAAGTAGCTATTATCTACGATAGCTCTGATGTATATTCATCAGGTATCACACAGAACTTCACAGCAGAAGCAGCTAATCAGGGTATTGAAATCGTATCTTCCGAAGCATTCACTGCTGATAACAATAAAGACTTCTCCGTACAGCTTCAGAAAGCAAAAGACGGTGGTGCTGAATTAGTATTCCTTCCGATTTATTATACAGAAGCTTCCCTGATCCTTGCACAGGCAGACAGCATGGGATTTGAAACTAAATTCTTCGGATGCGACGGTATGGACGGTATCCTTGGTGTAGAAAACTTTGATACATCTCTTGCAGAGGGGCTGATGCTTCTTACACCATTTGCAGCAGATTCTACAGATGAGAAAACCCAGAACTTTGTAAAAGCATACAAAGATGCTTACAAAGACACACCAAACCAGTTCGCAGCAGATGCTTATGATGCAGTATACGCAGTCAAAGCAGCAGCAGAAAAAGAAGATGTAAAAGCAGACATGGATGTTGCAGATATCTGTGCAGCACTTGAAAAAGGCATGACCGAGATCACACTTGAAGGTGTTACAGGTGACGAGATCACATGGACAGAAGACGGTGAGCCGAACAAAGCTCCGAAAGCTGTAGAAATTAAAGATGGTGCTTACGCAGCAATGGAATAATGAAATTGAAATAACTGAAAAGATTTCATAAGAAATAAAATGCGATTGTTCCTGGAGTGGACAATGGTTGCATGCCAACGGGGCTGTCTGAATTATGCAGACAGCCCTGTTGCCTAATACGTTATTACATTAATGCGTTAATGACAGATTTACTTTTGGCAAAATAAACAAGACAGATTTCGCTAAAGGCAAATCTGCCAGTTTTACACACAATAAAATTATTTAAATATAAGAAAGGAAAGACTTCTATGAGTAGTTTTATATCATATCTTATCAGTGGTATCAGCCTCGGAAGTGTATATGCGATCATCGCTCTTGGTTATACCATGGTATACGGAATCGCTAAAATGCTGAACTTCGCTCATGGAGATGTTATCATGGTCGGCTCTTATGTAGTTTATGTCGCAGTCAGCGGCATGGGATTAAATCCGATTTTAGCCATCCTGCTGTCCATTATCATCTGTACACTCATGGGCGTTGTGATCGAAGGCGTTGCGTATCGACCACTGCGTAATGCAGCTTCACCTCTGGCTGTTCTGATCACAGCAATTGGTGTCAGCTACCTGCTTCAGAACGTGGCCCTTCTGATCTGGGGAGCAGATACCAAATCATTCAGTAACGTGATCAGTCTTCCATCCCTGAAACTTGCAGGTGGTTCTATCGTGATCACTGGTGTAACCATCGTAACCATTATCGGTGGTATCCTGATCATGGCAGGTCTGATGCTCTTTATCAGCAAGACAAAAACAGGACAGGCAATGCTTGCCGTATCTGAGGATAAAGGCGCTGCCCAGTTAATGGGTATTAACGTAAACAAAACAATCTCCATTACTTTTGCAATCGGTTCCGGACTTGCAGCAATCGCAGGTGTGCTTCTCTGCTCTGCATACCCGTCTTTGACACCATATACAGGTGCTATGCCTGGTATCAAAGCATTCGTTGCAGCTGTATTTGGCGGTATCGGATCTATCCCGGGAGCTTTATCGGAGGTGTTGTTCTGGGTATCCTGGAGATTTTTGGTAAAGCTTATATCTCTTCACAGATGGCTGATGCCATTGTATTCGGTGTTCTGATCGTAGTTCTGGTTGTGAAACCTACCGGTATTCTTGGTAAGAACATTCAGGAGAAAGTGTGAGGTGGCAGACATGGAAAAGAAGAAATTAAACAAAACAACAAAAAGCAATCTCATTACATACGGAATGGTTCTTGCAGCATATCTGATCGTACAGGGAATGATAGCAGGGAATCTGCTTTCCAACCTGATGCAGGGTCTTCTGGTGCCTCTTTGTGTATATATTATCCTGGCTCTTTCCCTGAACCTGACGGTTGGTATTCTGGGTGAGTTAAGTCTTGGACATGCCGGATTTATGTGTATCGGTGCTTTCACCAGTGCAGCATTTACAAAGGCAACTATGGATACATTTACAAATGCAGGACTTCGTTTCTTCGTTGCTCTGATCATCGGAGCTGTATGTGCAGGTATCTTTGGATTCCTGATCGGTATTCCTGTACTTCGTCTGAAAGGTGACTACCTTGCTATCGTAACACTGGCATTTGGTGAGATCATTAAGAATATCATCAATGTGCTTTATGTAGGAATTGACAGCAACGGAATCCATTTTTCCATGAAAGACCAGATGTCTCTTGGAATGGAGCCTGGTGGAAAAATGATCATCAGTGGTGCAATGGGTATCACAGGTACACCGAGACAGTCAACCTTTACTATAGGTGTGATTCTGATCCTGGTTACTTTATTCGTAGTTCTGAACCTGATCAATTCCAGAGACGGACGTGCGATCATGGCAATCCGTGATAACCGTATTGCAGCGGAATCAATTGGTATTGATATCACAAAGTATAAACTGAAAGCATTTGCAATCTCAGCAGCATTAGCCGGTATCGGCGGTGTGCTTTATGCTCATAATCTTGCAACTTTAACAGCACTTCCGAAGAACTTCGGTTATAACATGTCTATCATGTTCCTGGTATTCGTAGTTCTCGGTGGAATTGGAAATATGCGTGGTTCTATTATTGCGGCAGTGATTCTGAACCTTCTTCCTGAGCTTCTGCGTGGACTCAGTGATTACCGTATGCTGTTCTATGCAATCGTGCTGATCGTAATGATGCTGATCAACTGGCACCTAAGGCAATCGAGATGAGAGAGCGTCTTTTCAGTAAATTTAAGAAAAAGGAGGCATAAGCTATGGCATTGCTGGAAGTAAATCATTTAAATATTTCATTCGGCGGTCTTCATGCAGTGGATGATTTCCATGTCTCCATCGAGAAAGGACAGCTTTATGGTCTGATTGGTCCGAACGGTGCCGGTAAGACTACAATCTTTAATCTTCTTACAGGTGTGTATAAGCCGGATGAGGGAATTATCAATCTGGACGGACAGGATATCACCGGAAAGAGTACCATTGATATCAACAAAGCGGGAATTGCCAGAACATTCCAGAATATCCGTCTGTTCCATCAGATGAGTGTGCTGGACAATGTAAAAGCAGGACTTCACAATCATGATAAATACAGCCTTTTTACAAGTATTGTACATACTCCGAAATACTTTAAGGTTGAGAAAACCATGAATGAGGAAGCAATGAAGCTTCTTAAAGTGTTTGATCTGGACAAAGAGGCAGATATCCTTGCATCCAACCTTCCTTATGGTAAACAGAGAAAGCTGGAGATTGCCAGAGCACTGGCAACAAAGCCGAAGCTTCTTCTTCTGGATGAGCCGGCTGCAGGTATGAACCCCAATGAAACTGAGGAACTGATGGATACCATCCGTTTTGTTCGTGATAACTTTGATATGACCATTCTTCTGATCGAGCATGATATGAAGCTGGTTTCAGGTATCTGTGAGGAGCTGACTGTACTGAACTTCGGTCATGTTCTGAGACAGGGCAAGACTTCAGATGTGCTCCATGATCCGGAAGTTATCAAGGCATATCTTGGAGAATAGGAGGAGAGACAGATGGCATTACTGGAAGTACAGGACATACAGGTTTATTATGGAATGATTCAGGCATTGAAGGGTGTTTCTTTCTCTGTAAATGAAGGTGAAGTTATTGCTCTGATCGGTGCAAACGGTGCAGGTAAAACAACTACCCTGCATACAGTGACAGGGCTTCTCCGGGCAAAATCAGGACATATTATTTATGACGGACAGGATATCACAAAGGTTCCGCCTCACAAGATCGTAACAATGGGTATGGCACATGTTCCGGAAGGAAGACGTGTGTTTGCAAATATGACTGTTCTTCAGAATCTGAAGATGGGTGCTTTTACAAGATCCGATAAAAATGAGATTGATGCGACCATTGAGAAAGTATATAAACGTTTTCCGCGTCTGAAGGAACGTCAGAATCAGACTGCAGGTACCTTAAGTGGTGGTGAGCAGCAGATGCTCGCCATGGGACGTGCGCTGATGAGCCAGCCGAAGATCATTCTGATGGACGAGCCGTCCATGGGCCTTTCACCGATTTTTGTAAATGAGATTTTTGATATCATTAAAGAGGTAAGTGAGAGTGGAACAACGGTTCTTCTGGTTGAGCAGAATGCGAAGAAGGCTCTTTCTATTGCTGACAGAGCTTATGTCCTTGAGACTGGAAGGATTACACTGGAAGGTAAGGCAAGTGATCTTCTTCATGATGAATCTGTTCAGAAAGCTTATCTTGGAGAGTAAACAGGAGGGATTTTATGGAGAATTTTGTAATTACCATTGCGAGACAGTATGGAAGCGGCGGACGTACCGTCGGTAAGATGCTGGCAGAGAAACTGGGAGTTTCTTTCTATGACAAGCAGATCATTCAGATGGCTTCTGATGAGAGCGGGATTGATGTGAAGCTTTTTGGACAGGTGGAAGAAGGTTCCAGTGTGAAGGCATCTCTGTTTAATAAGACAGGGTTATATAAAGGAGATCTGATCGCACCGGATCAGAAGGGGTTTGTTTCTGATGAGAATATTTTTAATTATCAGGCGAAGATTGCAACGGATCTGGCAGAGAAGGAATCCTGTGTGATCGTTGGGCGTTGTGTGAATTATGTGTTTAAGGACAGACCGAATACTTTGAGAGTGTTTGTTCATGCACCCTGGGAGTTTCGTGTGGAGAAGTCCAGAGAGAAGATCAGCGGCAGTGATGAGGAGATTGAGAAGTTTCTTCGCAGATGATAAGAGAAAGCAGGAGTATTATCGCAAATTTGCCGGTGGGGACTGGAGTGATGCGACGAATTATGATCTGTGTCTGAATGCAGGAAAGCTTGGATTTGAGAAATGTGTGGATGCGATTTTGGCGCAGATGAACGTTATGGGAATTAAATGATGAAAAGGGCAGTCTCTCTTTGGAGGCTGCCCTTTTTGGGATTAAGACTGGGATTTGATTTTGTTCTGGTATTCTTTTAGGGCTTTTTCGTAACCCATTTCTGAGAGTTCGTAGAAGTGTTCTCCCTGGATTTCGGTGGGGAGGTATTGTTGGTGTACGTAGTGGTTTGGGTAGTCGTGGGCGTATTTGTAGCCGATGCCGTGGCCCAGTTTTTCGTGGCCGCCGTAGTGGGCGTCCTGGAGGTGTGGCGGGACTGTGGTTTTTGTGCGTTTGACGGAGTCCATGGCAGCGAAGATGGCGTTGACTGCGGAGTTGCTTTTGGGGGCGCAGGCCATGTAGGTGACTGCCTGGGAGAGGATGATCTGGGACTCGGGCATTCCTACGCGTTCTACTGCCTGGCTGCGGCGACTGCTACGCAGAGGGCCTGTGGATCGGCGTTTCCGATGTCTTCGGAGGCGAGGATCATGATTCTTCGGGCTATGAATTTGACGTCTTCTCCGGCGTAGAGCATTTTTGCAAGGTAGTAGACTGCTGCGTCAGGGTCTGAGCCACGCATGCTTTTGATGAAGGCTGAGATGATGTCGTAGTGGTTGTCTCCGTTTTTGTCGTAGCGGACAACGCGTTTCTGGATGCATTGAGATGCCACATCCAGGGTGATGTGGATGAGACCGTCTTCGCTACGGGGGGTAGTGAGGATGCCCAGTTCGATGGCATTGAGGGCATTTCTGGCGTCGCCGCCTGCCATGTCTGCAAGGAAGTCGAGGGCGTCTTCATCTATCCGGGCTTTATAGTTTCCCATTCCTTTTGTTTTGTCGTTGACTGCGCGAAGGATAAGTTCTTTGACTTCGGAGATCTCCAGGGATTTCAGTTCGAAGATGATGGAACGGGAGATTAAAGCAGCGTTGACTTCGAAGTATGGATTCTCTGTTGTGGCACCGATGAGGATGATGGTTCCGTCTTCTACGAATGGGAGGAGATAGTCCTGCTGGCCTTTGTTGAAGCGGTGGATCTCGTCTATGAAGAGGATTGTTTTTTTGCCGTACATACCCAGGTTTTGCTGGGCTTCTTTTACAACTGCTTCCATATCTTTTTTGCCTGCTACAGTGGCGTTGATCTGGGTGAATTCTGCACTGGTAGTGTTGGCGATTACTTTTGCCAGGGTGGTCTTGCCGGTTCCGGGAGGGCCGTAGAAGATGACGGAGGTCAGTTTGTCAGCTTTGATAGCCCTGTATAATAAGGTGTTTTTTCCGATGATGTGTTGCTGTCCTACAACTTCATCCAGAGTTGTGGGGCGTAGTCTGGATGCCAGAGGGGATTCCTGGTCCAGGGTTTTTGATTTGGCGTATTCAAATAAATCCATAGTTTTTTCTCCATAGAATATGATGATAAAACAGTCACATTTCATTTCGTGTTTATAGTAACATAAAGCATTTCTGACAAATTATAGCAAGTCTCTTAATCAATATACATTATTTACGAGGAGTGCTATAGAACGTATATTTGTTTTAGTATAACGTATCCCTGTTTTTTTGTAAAGATTAGGAAATAAAAAGGAAGAGCATTATAAGAGCTCTTCCATTATTTTACCGTATATTTCCTGGTAATGTGTGGACCATTTTTTACAGATCGACTGTGCTGCCTCAAGGTTAGGAGCTGCGATGTTCAGGTCGATGAGGGAGTTGCCCTTTTCGATGAGCTGGCATCTTACAGAATAGGTTCCCTGTTTGGTGATGTAATAATCGGCAGGAGTGACGATTCGCTCCTGGCTTTGAAGCCGGTGGATTTCAGGTATTCCCTGACTTCCTGTTTGATCTCAGGAGAGAGATCTTTCTGGAAAAAGGAGAGAGTCTTTATGCCATCTTCGGTAATCCGGTAATGGGAGACATTGGAACGGGTGTCCATGGTGATTAGTTCTGCTTCTACCAGTCTGAGATTGCCTGCTGGAGATGGAAATAGTTTGTATATTCCCGGTCCAGGATAAATTCTGAAATCTGCGAATTTGTCAGGGTATTTTCGGTATTCTGAAGCATGTATAACACGATTAATTTGTAAACTGTGAATGGTGTTGCCATTTTATCCCTCCTTTGCATAGAGTAGCAGAGAATCTTTTAGTGTGAAAACAGTCTTCCCTGGTAGCTTTGTTCTTCTTTCATCCTGTGATGCAGCATATTTAATACCTCACGTTTACGGCTTGCCCATAGTGGTGCGATCAGCAGATCTTTGGGGCCGTCGCCTGTGATGCGGTGTATAACCATATCCGGTCTGAGATGTTCCAGACAGTTTATAAGGAGAGAGATGTATTCATCCCGTTCGTAAGTCAGAAACAGTCCTTTCTCGTAATCTGCTGCCAGATCAGTGCCGCGAAGCACATGAAGTAACTGCAGTTTGATTCCCTGAATATCCATATGGTTGAGGTATTCCATAGTTTCCAGAATATCTGCTGTGTTTTCACCGGGCAATCCGAGGATTGTATGCACGATTACTTCGATATTTTCTTTTCGCAGGCGTTTTACGGCATCATCAAAAACGCAGAGAGGATATCCCTTCGGATATACCTGGCAGTGGACTCATGGATCGTCTGAAGTCCAAGTTCAATCCAGACAGGTTTCTGTTTATTTAACCGGGACAAAAGTGTCACGATCTCAGGACTGAGGCAGTCTGGTCTGGTGCCGATGGAAAGAGCAACTATCTTTGGATGAGAGATTGCTTCTGTAAAAATTTTCTCCAGATATTCCACAGGTGCGTAGGTATTTGTGTACGCCTGGAAATAGGCAATATATTTATGAATCGGACGTTTCTGTGAAAGGATACTGATCTGGCTTTCTATTTGGTCAGTGATGGAAAGTGCGGCATCTGCAGCGAAATCTCCGCTTCCTCCTGCGCTGCAGAAGATGCAGCCGCGGGTTCCAATCTTACCGTCCCTGTTGGGACAGGACATGCCGCCATTTAGCGTGACCTTATAAACCTTTTCTCCAAACCGCTCTCTCAGCATATAGTCCAGAGAGTGGTATGGTTTCTCTCCCCATTTGGTCATACTGTGTGATCATTTTCTGCTGATGAAGTTTCAGCAGAGTTTCCGTTCTGAAGGTCTGTATCCTGGGTATCTGCATCTGCCGGAATATAATTATCAAAAATCTTTACCAGAAAATGTCCGTTGATAAATGCCTCCAGTGCAAATCCAAACATGCACAGAAGCATGATGGCCATGGACTGTATGCGGAAACTTTTAATAAAAAACACGCCTGCAGGTAACAGAGTGATGACTGCCATCAGGACTGTATACGGAAGATGACGGATAGCCATCAGGAATGCATTGCGGAAGGTGTTTTTGATGGAGTTGTAGAATTTGGCAAGCACCGGATAAATATACAGAAATACCATCATATAAAGGATACCAAATGCAAAGAAAACGATATACAGTACCTGAGACATTGTTCCGTCGATATTGCCTACAATACGCAGATCCATGTAAAGGATAGCTGCAACTGCAAGCATGATAAGATTGATGACAGTTGCCTGTTTGAAGTTCTGCTTAAAGGATTTGAAGAAGCTTCTGATAATATAAGATTCTTCGTTACGTGCCATTTTCAGTGTGACATAGTGGAGTGCAGTCAGTGACGCACCAATAGTCACGATTGGCAGACAACAGATCAGAAAGACCACATTAAGCATAATAAGATCAGCCACGCGTCCCATGACGGTGAAGAATTTGTTGTCCATGTTAAATAGTCTGTCCATTCGTTTAATTACTCCTTTTGTATATAATGATGTACAGCATACTCTGCGGATAATCCTGCTACAGAGAAATCTGTACAAGCTTTGTATAACAGTATAACGAATCAGGCAGGAAAAAGCAAATCTTTTATGTGAGCAGGAGCTGGTCTGCAGTGACAAAAACATAGCCTTTTTCAGTAAAAAGATCAGCGATTTTCAGGCTGCATCCACAGATGTCTGATAGCCGTCATGCATCAGGATGATAGAACCGTCATGAACTGTTTCTGGGCGATAGACAGGATAGAATCGATGTTTTTGCTTTTCCAGTCCAGGGTGTCTACATCCCAGAATACGGGAAGCATGGTGACAGAAAGTTCCATATCCTTGATCCATGCGCCGAAAGGCGGTCGTACATAAGAAGGGTAAATTCCGGAAGCTTCATAGATTCTGTTATTTGTTTTTTCAATTTCCAGTCGGGCCTTCTCCGCCGGGATCTTGTCAAGCTGTACATGATCCCAGGTGTGATTTCCGATAAGATGTCCGTCTTTTCGCATTTGCAGGAGTATATCTTCGTTTCCTTCAATGTTCTCGCCTATCAGAAAGAAAGATGCCCTGATGTTTCTTTTTTTTAATCCATCCAGAAGCATGGGGGTATACCGGGCATTAGGACCGTCATCAAAGGTCAGTGCGATTCTGGGAGGTTCTTCGACGGGAAGCCCGGCGGTGGTGTCAGTTAAAAAATTCTCAGAAGCTGTAGCTTTTGCAGATGCTTGTTTTACAAGGGAAAGCATACCGGGACCTGCCAGTGAAGTAAGGAACTGTGTGCGTCTGTCAGCAGAAGAAAAGAGCAGGAGAAAAATCATGCATAATATTTCAAAAAATATTAAAGTCCGCTTCATGCAAAGATACTCCTCATAAAAATATCTTTCTGATTCCGGAACACAGAGTATGAATATCTGTGTCAGAACGAAAGAAACAGCAGGTGGCAGATGTAATCATTACAGTATATGAAAAAAAGAAAGCAATTCATACCGATTTATTGTATAATAGATTCTGCAAAATATAGAAGAAAGAATTTACGGAGATTGAGATGAAAAAGAAACGGACAAAACTGCTGGTTTTCTTTGCACTGGCAGGCATTTTAGTGCTTTTTTATATGATAGGAGAGTCTTATTGTGAGGGACTGTCCGGGGGGAGTAGTCTGGAAGAGAAGAATGAGGTGATGTGTAAATATAAATACGATATGATCGTAGACAGTCCGAATTCTTCTTTCTGGCAAGCGGTTTATGATTGTGCACAGGAATGGGCGCAGAAGAATGATGCAATTCTTGAACTGAGAGGCAGTGGAAGAGAGAGCGATTACAGTAAGCTTGATTATATGAATATGAGTATTGCTTCAAATTCAGATGGGATTATCCTGCAGTACAGTGGGGAACAGGGCCTGGAAGAGAAGATAAATGAGGCTGTTCAGAAAGGAATTCCGGTTGTTACTGTAATGGGAGATGCAGTTCACAGCAAGCGTCAGAGTTTCGTGGGTGTCAGTGATTATCAGCTTGGAAGTGTCTATGGCGAAAAGGTAGCGGAATATGTGACTGAGGATACGGAAAGTATTCTTATTCTGTTGAAGAAAAATATTGATGATATGAACCAGAGCCAGATATATACACAGATCAGCAATGCAGCCCAGGCAAAGGCAGGCTCTTTGCAAAATATCCAGATAACAGGAAAAAATCTTCGCTTAACTGGAACCTTTGAGACAGAAGAAGCGGTAACAGATATTTTTCAGCAGAGAGATAAAGTACCCGATATTCTTGTGTGTATGGATGAAGAGACTACAGAATGTGCACGTCAGGCAGTGCTGGACTTTAATCTTGCAGGAAAGGTTACAATCATAGGATATTACAGTTCCGAAGATATTCTTACAGCAGTGGAAAAGGGAGTAATCTCTGTTACCTGTGATGTGGATACAGAGCAGCTTGGCAGATACAGTATAGAAGCTCTGACAGCATATCAGAAGGATGGAAGGACCAATTCCTATTATAATGTAGATATTAATTTCCTGGACAAGAATGTAGTACGGGAAATGAGAAGGAAGGGGGTGTCCGGATGAAGCAGCTGCGCTGGAAAGATTTTTCACTGGTCAGTAAAATCGTTATAGAGGTGGGTATGATCGCAGTCCTTCTTTTTGCCATGAATATGCTTTTTTATGTGCGGATCAATAATTCCATGCAAAAGATGGATAATGTTTATGCCAGTAATGCAGAGCTTACCGAACTTTCACAGGTATTTGAGAAAGTACAGGATAATATGTATAAGTATCTTAAGGTTAAGAATTCTCAGACACTTCTTGATTATTATCAGAATGAGGCAAAATACAGAAATGAACTTGAGAAACTTAATGAAGATAATATCAATGATCCCGTAAAGCTTCTGGAACGGAATATCCGGAAAATGTCGGAAACATATCTGGACTGTACTGCGGAAACGGTAGCTGCCAAACGAGGAAGGAACGTTGAGCAGTATAAGCGTAAATATGATGATGCAACAAAGCTTTACAGATATATCCAGTCATCTATTGACGAACTGAATAACCTGATGTTTCAGGAGAACTCCAGTACTTATGCAGTACTTCGTGCAGTGATGAGATATTTGGAGATAAGCAATTCAGTTATTATGATCATAATTGTAGCCGGTGGAATGCTTCTGCTCATCCAGGCCACCAGAAATATGTTTGTTCCCCTTTCCAATATGGCAGAGACAGCACAACTGGTAGGTCAGGGAAATTTCCATGTAAAGATGCACGATACAGATGCACAGGATGAACTGGGAACAGTAACCAGAGCGTTTAATACAATGGTAGAGAATCTTGATCTGTATATGGCAAGGACGAAAGCAAGTATGGAGAAAGAGCAGCAGATGATGGAGAGGGAGCTTCTTATGGAAAATCATCTGAAAGAAGCACAGCTGAAATATCTTCAGTCACAGATCAATCCGCACTTTCTGTTTAATTCCCTGAATGCAGGAGCACAGCTTGCAATGATGGAGGATGCAGAGCAGACCGGGATTTTTGTAGAGAAAATGGCGGATTTTTTTCGCTATAATGTAAAAAAAGGACAGGAAGACGCCACATTGGGAGAAGAACTGGAGGCTGTTGATAACTATATTTATATTCTGAATGTCCGGTTCGCCGGAGATATCCATTTCAGCAAGGAGGTGGATGAATCATTGGAGAATGTGCGTATGCCAAGTATGATCTTGCAGCCGGTTGTGGAAAATGCAGTCAATCATGGAATACGTGACATTGAATGGGAAGGAAAAATACATCTCACAGTTACAGGAGATGCAGATTATATACGTATCAGCGTGAAAGATAATGGAAAGGGAATGACGCAGGAACAGATAGAGGGTGTTCTGTCAGGAAACAGAGAGCGCAGAAATGAAGAAGGTGATTCTACAGGAATCGGTATGAATAATGTGATCAGCCGTCTGGAGCTTTATTATGAGGAATCAGGGCTCATGGAGATCAATAGTGAAGGTAAAGGAAAAGGCACGGAAACAGTGATCTATATACCTGTGCAGGAAAACTAAGAGAAGTGGTATTGGAGTGAGAGAAAATGTATAGAATTTTGCTGGCAGATGATGAAGGTATCATGCTGGAGTCATTGAAGAAAATTATTGAAACTGAATATGGAAATGAATGTGAGATCCACTGTGCAAAGTCAGGCAGAGTTGTGGTGGAGATGGCACAGGCATATCCGCCGGATATCTGTTTTATGGATATCCAGATGCCGGGAATAAGCGGAATCCAGGCAATCAGGGAAATTCAGAAATTTAACAGCTCAGCAGTTTTGTGATCATAACTGCATATGATAAGTTTAATTATGCAAAAGAAGCAGTGAACCTGGGAGTTCAGGAGTTTCTCACAAAGCCTGTAAATAAGAAGTAATTCTGGAAACCTGCGCGAAGATGATGACAAAGGTAGATCAGATACGGCAGAAGAGAAGCGATGATCTCCTGATCAGAGAGAAACTGGAGACAGTGGTACCTATGATTGAGAGTGGATATATCAATAATATTCTTCTGCAGGATGATTTTGTTACTTATCAGGATAATTATACACAGCTTCTTGATATCCGTCAGAAATACGGTTATATGATGGTCATAGAATTTGGAGATTCTATGGAAAATGGGGTGCTCAGTAATGCAGTAGGTGCAAGTGTAAAGGCAAACAAATTTTATTCTACTTTTCGTGAAATCGCACAGGGATTCTTTGAATGCCTTGTAGGTCCTATTATGGGAAACAGGATCGTACTGCTTGTTCCTTATGAAAATGCGAAAGAAGATTACGAAGACAGAGTTGCAATTGTCACAAGAGCCAGAAATATGGTACATAAATTTGAAAACCGGATCGACAGTATGTTCCGCTGTGGAATCGGAAGAGTCAAAGAACTTGGAAGCGTGAAGGAATCTTTTAAGGAAGCGGTGGTCGCACTGAGAGAGAGCATCAGTCATGTAGTGCATATTGAGGATGTACCGGCGGCACAGAAATATGACGGGGAATATCCAAGAGACCTGGAAATCAGATATCAGAAGAGGATCCTTGAGAAGGATGCTGCGGGAGCGATGAACTGCGCAGAGGGATTTTTTGAATGGATGCACAGTCAGCAGGCCGTCACAAGAGAAGACATTGAGATTAAAATCCTGGAGATGGTGATGAATGCGGAACGCAGGGCATTCTTTGCAGGAACTTTGAAATATAATGTTAACAGCAGGAGAAGCTATATCCGGGAGCTTCAGTCCTGTACGGATATAGAAAATCTGAAGAAGTGGTTTCTGGATAAGACGAGAGAAATCTGTACGAAACTGGAGAATTCCAAGGAAAAAGAAGCTGGCAGTATTATTGACAGAGCAAAGGAATATATCAATGAAAATTTCCGCAGGGATATTTCTCTGGATGATGTTTCAAGAGAGGTAGATATCAGTCCGTATTATTTCAGTAAACTTTTTAAACAGGAAACAGGTAAGAACTTTATTGAATATCTTACAGAAATACGTCTGAAAAATGCCAGAGAACTTCTGCAGGATTCCAGACTTTCCATTAAGGAAATATGTGCACAGTCAGGATACAGTGATCCCAATTACTTCAGCAGGATTTTCAAGAAGTATGAAGGAGTTACGCCTAGTGAGTTCAGAGAAAGGTTAGGCTGATGAAATTATATAAGACAAAAAAGAATTGCGGAAAGCTGCTGCTTGGAATACTGGCATTTTGTACAGGGATGATACTGCTGACAGGATGTGGTTCCTCTTCAGAACAAAAACAGAATAAGAATGAAGAAACAGCAGAAGAGAATAAGGAAGAGGATAAGGTTCAGATCGGACTTACAGTGGATTCTTTTGTTATAGAAAGATGGATCCGCGACAGAGATGTATTTGTGGCGACTGCCAGAGAACTGGGAGCAGAGGTAAATGTGCAGGATGCAGGTGCAGATGTCAAAGAGCAGATCAGTCAGATTGAATACTTTATAAATAAGCAGGTGGATGTGATCGTTGTGATCGCAAGAGACTGTGGAGCACTTTCAGATGCCATACAGAAGGCACAGAGTGCGGGAATTCCGGTTATTTCCTATGACAGAATGGTCAATAATGCCAATACAGATTTGTACATTTCCTTTGATAACCGTAAGGTGGGTGAGATCATGGCACAGGCACTTGTCAATGCACTTCCTCAGGGAGGAGATGTCTTTATGATACAGGGATCCTCTTCAGATAATAATGTCCAGATGGTGAAACAGGGGTTTGATGATATGCTTGCAGACACAGATCTGCATGTGGTTTATGAAGCTAACTGTGATGGCTGGACAGCAGAACTGGCTGCCGGATATGTGGAGGAAGCCCTGGAAAAATATCCTCATGTTAAGGGAATTATGTGCGGAAATGATGACATTGCCAGTCAGGTCGTACAGGTACTGGCAGAGAATCAGCTTGCCGGAAATGTGGTTGTCGTAGGTCAGGATGGAGATCTTGCAGCCTGTCAGAGAATAGTAGAAGGAACACAGTATATGACTGCTTTTAAACCAATTGAAGATCTGGCAAGAAAAGCAGCGAAATATGCAGTGGAAATGGGTAGTGGAAAGGGAGTTGCAGAACTGGAAGATGTGACAGAAACAGTAAATGACGGAACTTATGAGATTCCTTCCTGCATCCTTGAACCAACTGCAGTGACAAAAGAGAATATAGATAAGGTGATTATTGAAGGAGGTTTCCACCGCAGAGATGAAGTTTATCTGAATGCGGATTACAGTTAAATAAAATATTCAGAGATTATCCGGCTGCTTTTGCAGAGGTAAGAGTAAATCAGTATATAGCATTATCTTGCAACAAAAATGTCCTGTCCTGTGCAGGGCATTTTTTGTTTTTCTTAAAATGTCTTGTTTCTTGCCAACCATGTCCAGATTGCCCTGTGCTATAGTAACGTTATCAAGAAAACGTGAGAAACGTAAAAAGAAATGGAGGATTTTTACAATGAGAAAGAAAGTCGTATCTGCAATTCTTTGTGCATCAATGGTAGCTGGAATGGTAGTTATCCCGGGAGTAGCTGTTAAAGCGGATGACAAGAAACTGATCGGTGTTACAATGCCTACAAAAGATCTTCAGAGATGGAATCAGGATGGCGAGAACATGAAGAAAGAGCTGGAAGCAGCCGGCTATGAAGTAGACCTTCAGTATGCATCTAACGATGTAAGCACACAGGTTTCACAGCTTGAGAATCAGGTTGCAAACGGATGTGATCTTCTGGTTGTGGCATCTATCGACGGAAGCAGTCTTGGTGAGCCACTGAAACAGGCTAAAGAAGCAGGAATCCCGGTTATTTCTTATGACCGTCTGCTTATGAACTCAGATGCAGTTACTTATTATGCAACATTTGATAATTACAAGGTAGGTCAGAAACAGGGCGAATATTTAGTAGATGCACTTGATCTCGACAATCAGGACGGACCGTTTAATATTGAGCTGTTCACAGGTGATCCTGGTGACAATAACTGTAACTTCTTCTTCGGTGGAGCAATGGATGTACTTCAGAAATATATTGATGAAGGTAAGCTGGTAGTTAAATCCGGACAGACAGAATTTGAGCAGGTTGCAACTGCTAACTGGGACAGTGCAAAGGCTCAGGACAGAATGGATACAATTATCGCAGGTAACTACTCAGACGGTTCAAATCTTGATGCAGTTCTCTGCTCCAATGACTCTACAGCACTTGGCGTAGAAAATGCTCTTGCAGCTTCCTATACAGGAGAATATCCGATCATCACAGGTCAGGACTGTGATACACCAAATGTTAAGAACCTTGTAGCAGGAAAACAGGCTATGTCCGTATTCAAGGATACACGTGCTCTTGCAACAGCAGTTGTTGGAATGGTTGATTCCATCATGAAAGGTGAAGAACCGGAAGTTAATGATACAGAATCCTATGATAACGGCACAGGTGTTATCCCGACATACCTTTGCGATCCGGTTGTTGTCACTGTTGACAATTACAAAGAAATGCTGATCGATTCCGGATATTATACAGAAGATCAGATTAAGTAATAAAAATTGATCATACAGGCGGGAATACCACCCGCCTGTGTTAATCTATAGCAATCCCAGAAAATAATGTAATTCAGTATTTCCTGGGATTGCTATAGGGCTGCCCGTCGCAGGCATGATTTATAAAAGGGAGGGAAACAAAATTGGCTAAGATACTTCTGGAAATGAAAAATATTACCAAAACTTTCCCAGGTGTAAAAGCACTGGATAACGTTAATCTTCAGGTGGAAGAGGGAGAGATCCACGCTCTGGTCGGTGAAAATGGAGCCGGTAAATCTACCCTGATGAATGTATTAAGTGGTATTTATCCGTATGGAACATACGATGGTAATATTATTTATAACGGTGAAATCTGTAAATTCAATACAATTAAAGACAGTGAAGAAAAAGGAATTGTAATCATTCACCAGGAACTGGCGCTGATCCCATATATGACGATCGGTGAAAATATGTATCTGGGCAATGAAAGAGGAAGTTCATTATCTATTAACTGGAATGAAACCTACGGAGAAGCAGATAAATATCTGAAAATAGTAGGACTTGAAGAATCATCCAGAACTTTGATCAAGGATATTGGTGTAGGTAAACAGCAGCTGGTAGAAATCGCCAAGGCACTGGCAAAAAATGCCAAGCTTCTGATCCTGGACGAGCCGACAGCATCTTTAAATGAGGATGATTCTCAGGCTCTGCTGGAATTGCTTCTGAAGTTCAAAAAACAGGGAATGACATCTATTATCATTTCCCATAAATTAAATGAAATTTCTTATGTTGCGGATAAGATTACAGTTATCCGTGATGGTTCTACTATCGAGACTCTGGATAAGAAAAAAGATGACTTTTCCGAGCAGCGTATTATTCAGGGTATGGTAGGTCGTGAGATGACAGATCGATTCCCGAAACGTCCGGATGTAAAGATCGGGGATGTTTCCATGGAAGTTAAGAACTGGAATGTCTATCATCCGCTGTACTCAGAACGTAAAGTAGTGGATAATGTATCATTTAAGGTGCATAAGGGAGAAGTAGTAGGTATCTCCGGACTTATGGGTGCAGGACGTACAGAGCTTGCAATGAGTATTTTCGGAAAAAGTTATGGAACTAAGATTTCCGGTCAGGTATTCATGAACGGAAAAGAAGTGAAGCTGAATACTGTACAGGAAGCAATCGATAACAAGCTTGCTTATGTTACAGAGGACAGAAAAGGAAATGGTCTGATACTTTCCAAATCCATTAAGATGAATACTTCTCTTGCAAATATGAAGGGAGTCAGTAATGGAAAGGTTATTGACGCAGATAAAGAATATGCGGTGGCAGAGGATTACAGAAAGAAGTTGAAAACAAAATGTCCGTCTGTCGAGCAGAATGTAGGCAACTTAAGTGGTGGTAACCAGCAGAAAGTCCTTCTTGCAAAATGGATGTTTACAGAACCGGATATTCTGATCCTTGATGAGCCTACCCGTGGTATTGACGTAGGTGCGAAATACGAAATTTACTGTATTATTAACGATCTGGTAGCAGCAGGAAAATCTGTTATCATGATTTCTTCTGAACTTCCGGAAGTACTTGGAATGTCAGACAGAATCTATATCATGAATGAGGGCAAGTTCGTAGGTGAGGTCGGCAAAGAAGAGGCCACATCAGAACTGATCATGTCCAAGATCGTAAAATCAGGAAAAGGAGCGTAAAAAAGATGGAAAAAAAGATTAGTTTTTCAGAGATGTTAAAGAAATATACCATGGTGCTTGTTCTTGTTCTGGTAGTCATCATGTTTGCTGTAAATACAAAGGGGGTTATGCTTCTTCCTCAGAATGTGAATAACCTTGTAGCCCAGAATGCGTATGTATTTATCCTTGCAACAGGTATGTTGTTCTGTATTCTGACTGGTGGTAATATTGACCTTTCTGTTGGTTCTGTTGTATGTTTTGTAGCAGCAGTTGGCGGTAAGATGATGGTTCTCAACAGTATGAACCCATATCTTACAATGCTGGTTATGTTGCTTACAGGTATTGCCATCGGTGCATGGCAGGGATTCTGGATTGCATATGTAAGAATCCCACCGTTTATTGTAACTCTGGCTGGTATGCTTGCGTTCCGTGGTCTTTCAAACGTAGTTTTACAAGGACAGACACTGGCACCAATGCCTGATTCTTACCTGGCACTGTTTAACAATTATATTCCGGATCCATTTGGGAAAGAGGGATTTAATCTTATCTGTTTTGTAGTTGGTATTATTGTCTGTATTGTATATGTGTTGCTTGTTCTGAAGAATCGTGCAGATCGTGTGAAGAAAGGGTACAGTGTAGATGCTTTTGGTGGCGTTGCAGTTAAGATGATTCTGATCTGTGTAGTTGTTCTTGCTTTTATGTTCCGTCTGGCTCAGTATAAAGGTATTCCGAATTCTCTGATCTGGGTAGCTGTGATTATTGCAATCTATACATATATTGCTTCCAAGACAACTACAGGACGTTATTTCTATGCAGTTGGCGGTAATGAGAAGGCTACAAAGCTTTCCGGTATTAATACAAATAAGGTTTATTTCCTTGCTTATCTGAATATGGGTCTTCTGGCTGCTATTGCAGGTATGGTTACTATGGCCCGTTTGAATTCGGCCAATCCTCAGGCTGGTACAAACTTTGAGATGGATGCGATTGGTGCTTGTTTCATTGGTGGTGCTTCTGCTTATGGCGGAACCGGTACAGTTCCGGGGGGTTATCATTGGTGCATTGCTGATGGGTGTTCTGAACTTAGGTATGAGTATCATGGGTATTGACCAGAACCTGCAGAAGGTTGTTAAAGGTCTGGTTCTGCTGGCAGCGGTTATCTTTGATGTTGTTAGTAAGAGAAAATCTTTTATCGTAAAATAAAAATTGTATATTCATTCTTAAATGGAAATTTTTTGCAGGGCTTGCAGGGTGCAGGCCCTGTTTTTTTACCGAATCAAGTAAGTCTCCTGCTTTAATTGCGAATATCTGTTTGACTTGACAGGGGACGCGCAGAAAAATAGTGTGTTTGATGTGCGGTTTCGGCATCTAAGATATTCTAAGGCCAAGAAAATCTGCTAAAGGCATGAGCCGGCTTCTCAAACTCGCTCCGTCGCAGACTCCGCTCAGACAGTGATGCAGCCGGCTCATAACGCAGATTTTTTTGACCTAAGAATATCTAAGATACCTGCAAATGCACATCAAACACACTATTTTTCTGCGCTGGCTGCTGGCGATTTTTGGGGTGTTGGATTGAGTAAAAATGGACGATAAAAATGGGTGGACGGAAAATTTGCTTGTGGAGGTAGAAGGATGGTCGTATAATGAGGGGGAATATTGTACGAAGTGAGGAGTGGGTTGTTATGAGATATAGTTCTGTGTTGGATTTGCATACACATACTTTGGTGAGTGGTCATGCATATTGTTCTCTGAGGGAGATGGCGAAAGCGGCCGCAGATAAGGGACTGGAGGTTCTGGGGATTACGGAGCATGCGCCTGCTATGCCGGGGACCTGTCATAAGTATTATTTTGAGAATCTGAAAATTGTGCCCAGGGAGATGTATGGGATTCAGTTGCTTCTGGGGTCTGAGGTGAATATTCTGGATGCACAGGGGACTGTGGATCTGGCGCAGCGGACGTTGGAGAGGATGGATGTGGTGATCGCCAGTCTGCATATGCCATGCATGAAGCCGGGATCTAAGCTGGAGAATACAGAAAGCTATCTGAATGTAATGAAGAATCCGTATATAAATATTATCGGACATCCGGATGACGGGAGATATGAGATTGATTATGAGGCACTGGTTCAGGGAGCGAAGGAATACGGGAAGGTTCTGGAACTGAATAATCATTCTATGGATTCGGAATGTACCCGTGAGAATGCTGTGGAGAATGATACGGTGATGTTGGAACTGTGTAAGAAATATCAGGTTCCGGTGGTGATGGATAGTGATGCTCATTTTGACTTGCTGATTGGGGAGTTTGATCTGGCGAGAGATCTGCTGGAGAAACTGAATTTTCCGGAAGAACTGGTTCTTAATCGGTCTGCGGATGCAATCAGGGAGTATGTGAATCGTAAGTTCTGATAAACTGAGAAGCAGTTATTTGGTGTAGAGCTGCGTCACAAAGAGGATGATTTTATCTGCCTTACTCTTCGAAAGAGGTTTTTGTGAGAAAATAAAAAAATCTGTAATTTCTTTTAGGTTAAAGGCTTGCTTCCTATAATTTAACGTGGTAAAATATCACTGTTAGAAATATAACACGGACATTTTAAAGACAAATGTCCGTCCAGTGAAGTACAGAGTTCTAAAAGGAGCATGAAAATGAGTAAAAAAATCAGAACAGAGGCTGTAGATCAACTTTTTGAAGCGATTTTATGCCTGAAGGATAAAGAAGAGTGCTATACTTTTTTTGAGGATGTATGCACGATCAATGAACTTCTTTCCTTATCACAGCGTTTTGAGGTTGCCAAGATGCTGATGGATAAGAGAACCTATCTTGATATTTCTGAGAAAACCGGAGCTTCCACAGCAACGATCAGTCGTGTGAATCGTTCATTGAATTATGGAAATGACGGATATGAGATGGTGTTTTCAAGAATGGCAGAGAAGGAAACTAAAGGGGAATAAGATAGCGGAAGGCTGAATAAATGCAGTGCTATTGTGGGGCAGGTGAAGATCACCTGCCTTTTTTGTATAGGGAGTTTTCGGATAAAAGAGAAGTCCGATTATTCCTCTTCTGGGAGAGTGTTGTGCAGGCTGAGAAAATGCTGTGAAGGATCAATCTATAAAAGTCGAAAATGAATATTATATAGTCAAATATGCAAACTATGCGGATTGGTATAATGTTATAATTTTGCTTATGAGGGATAACTGGCTGTTGGCAATATCGTATAAGATATTTTTATGAAAAAAGTCATATATAAAGTATTTTGCTGGAAGTGTTTTATAGATGTATGGCAAAATATAATATTGCAGGCGGAGAGAACAGTTATAAAAAAATCATGAGGAGAACATAAGAGTATGAAGGCATTTGATTATTCACTGGTAAAAGATCCACAGTATTTCTGCGATAACCGAATGGAAGCTCATTCAGATCATGTGTATTATAGAGATGGGAATGAAATGCAGACTGCTGTGCAGGATGGGACGGAAACTTCTTTTCGTTACAGTCTGAACGGTTTATGGAAGTTTCATTATGCGCGTAATTACAAAAGTGCAGTTCAGGGATTTGAGAAAGAGGATTATTGCTGTTATGACTGGGATGACATTCATGTACCTGCACATATCCAGATGGAAGGATATGATGCACCCCAGTATGCCAATGTCCAGTATCCATGGGAAGGACATGAGGAAATTTATCCGGGTCAGATTCCTGAGAGATTTAATCCGGTTGCAAGCTATGTGAAATATTTTACAGTACCGGAACATATGAAGGGAAAGAGATTGTTTATTTCTTTCCAGGGAGCAGAGAGCGGACTTGCACTGTGGCTGAACGGAGCCTTTGTTGGCTACAGTGAGGATTCTTTCACCCCATCTGAATTTGAACTGACAGATTATCTTAAAGATGGACAGAATAAGCTGGCAGCACAGGTATTCAAATGGACTTCCAGCAGTTGGTGCGAAGATCAGGACTTCTTCCGTTTCTCCGGAATTTACAGAGATGTGTATCTTTATACAGTTCCGGATACCCATGCATATGATCTCCAGATCCGTGCAATCCCGGAAGAGAATCTGGATGTAGCAGATCTTGAAATTAAGGTAAAGACATGGGGAAAGGGAAGCATTGTTTTCAGACTTGAGAAAGATGGAGAATGTGTGCTGGAAGAGAAAAAATCTCTTACAGAAGCTGGAAATGAAGAAGCAAATGCAGAGCCATTTTATATTCAGAAAACAAATAGCAGCAAGACTGTACAGAACAGTTTTGCATGGAAAATCAATAATCCAAAATTATGGAGTGCAGAAGATCCGCAGCTCTATGATCTTACAATTGAACTTTATGACGAAGCAGGAAATATTCAGGAAGTGATTCCTCAGAAGGTTGGATTCCGCCGTTTCGAGATGAAGGACGGCATTATGACTCTGAACGGAAAGCGTATCGTGTTTAAGGGCGTAAACCGTCATGAATTCAGTTCTGTTAGCGGCAGACATGTATCAGAGGAAGAACTCCGCAAGGATCTTCGCATTATGAAGCAGAATAATATCAATGCCATCCGTACCTGTCATTATCCGGATACATCACTGATCTATCAGCTTTGTGATGAATATGGTATTTATATGATCGATGAGACAAACCTGGAATCCCATGGTTCCTGGGATGTGGCGGAATTTACAAAGGATTATACTCATGTTGTTCCTCACAACAAACCGGAATGGCTGGATATGATGCTTGACCGTGCCAACTCCATGTATCAGAGAGACAAGAATCATCCGGCAATCCTGATCTGGTCCTGTGGAAATGAATCTTTTGGCGGAAAAGATATCTATGAAATGTCTCAGCTTTTCCGTAAGAATGACTCTACCCGTCTGGTACATTATGAGGGACTTTTCCATGACCGCAGTTATAATGATACCAGTGATATGGAAAGCCAGATGTATCCGTCTGTAGAAGCAATCAAAGAGTTTCTGGCAAAGGATGACAGTAAACCGTTTATCTGCTGTGAGTATACACATGCCATGGGAAATTCCTGCGGTGCCATGCACAAATATACTGACCTGACAGATACAGAGCCCAAATATCAGGGCGGATTTATCTGGGATTACATTGACCAGTCTATTTATAAGAAAGACCGCTATGGAAAAGAGTTTCAGGCATATGGTGGCGATTTCGGAGAACGCCCTACAGACTACAATTTCAGCGGTAACGGAATCGCATATGGCGGTGACAGAGAGCCATCTCCGAAGATGCAGGAAGTGAAATTCAATTATCAGAATATTACAGCAGAGGTGACAGCTGATACAGTAAAAGTGATTAACAAGCACCTCTTTGTAAATACAGATACTTTTGACTGTAAGGTAACACTTGCAAAGAATGGAAAAGTGATTCGGACAGAAGCACTGGAAACAGCAGTTGAGCCATTGAGTGAGGAAGAATATAAACTGCCTTTTGAAAAGGCTGAGGCAGCCGGAGAATATACAATTACTGTTTCCTTCCATCTGAAAGAGGAAGAGATATGGCACCTGCAGGCCATGAGATTGCGTTTGGACAGTATGTATATCAGGTGAAAGAGGATGTTCCGGATGGAAAATCAGATTCAGCAGAAACAGCGATTACAGCGGAAAAAGATGTATGTGTATCAGATGCGTTTGTAAAGAAGCCACAGATCATCCGAAGCACACACAACATTGGTGTCCGCGGCGAGCACTTCGAAGTAATGTTCTCCGTCCTCAATGGTGGTCTGGTTTCCTATAAATATGCGGGTAAAGAGATGATCGAGGCAATCCCGAAACCAAACTTCTGGCGTGCACCAACAGACAATGACTGTGGAAATCTTATGCAGATGCGCTACGCACAGTGGAAAGTCGCCAGCATGTATTTAAGCCACAAAGAATACAGAAAAGGTGCATATGGCCCATCCAATTTACCACAGGCAGAAGAAACAGACCACTCTGTAAAAGTAACATTTACCTATCTGATGCCAACCACACCAGCCAGTGAGTGTCAGCTCACCTACGAAGTATTCGGCGATGGAAAAGTGAAGACAACTTTAACTTATGATCCTGTAAAAGAACTTGGTGATATGCCGGAATTTGGGGTGATTTTCAAATTCAATGCAGATTACGACAATGTTCAGTGGTATGGACTGGGCGAAGCTGAGACCTATGCAGATCGCAAAAAAGGTGCAAAACTGGGCATTTACCAGAATAAAATTGTGGACAACATAGCAAGATACATGGTACCGCAGGAATGTGGAGCAAAAGAGGAAGTACGTTGGGCGAAGGTCACAGACCGCAAGGGCAGAGGAATGTACTTTGAAATGGATGGAGAATCAATGATGTTCTCTGCACTCCCATACACTCCACATGAGATGGAAAATGCCATGCATCCATACGAACTCCCACAGATTCATTACACAGTAGTACGCGTAGCCAAAGGCAGATGGGAATCGGCGGTGACGACAGCTGGGGAGCATATACCCATCCGGAATATCTGCTGAATGCAGACGGAAAGATGGAATTCTCCTTTAGCTTTAAAGGAATTTAATATAGTTTATTTGTTAAAAAGCCATTTTCAGTCAGAAAGTGGCTTTTTGAAATAATACGAATAACATTTGTTGAAAATAGATGGAATAGGATGTATGATTACAGAAAAAGGGAGAAATTATCTTATGTATCAGGCAAATGAAAAACGTTATGAAACTATGAAATACCACCGCTGTGGTGCCAGTGGGCTGATGTTGCCGGAGTTGTCTCTGGGTTTATGGCATAATTTCGGGGATACCGGTGTTTATGAGAATATGAAGCAGATGTGCTTTACGGCATTTGACAATGGGATTACTCATTTTGACCTTGCAAACAACTATGGTCCACAGCCCGGAAGTGCGGAGGAAAATTTTGGGAAAATCCTGAAAGAGGAATTTTCTGCATACAGAGATGAGCTGATCGTCAGCACAAAGGCAGGCTATGATATGTGGCCGGGACCTTATGGAAACTGGGGAAGCCGTAAGTATCTGATCGCCAGTCTTGACCAGAGCCTGAAACGCCTTGGTCTGGATTATGTAGATATCTTCTATCATCACAGAATGGATCCGGAGACTCCTCTTGAGGAGACCATGGAGGCTCTTGCACAAATTGTCAGAAGCGGAAAGGCATTGTATGTTGGAATCTCCAACTATGATGGTGAGACAATGAAACGCGCTGCAGATATTCTGGAAGAACTGCATTGTCCGTTTATCATTAATCAGAACAGATATAATATCTTTAACCGTACCATCGAGACAAATGGCCTGAAACAGGCTGCAGCAGAGAGGAAAAAGGGAATTATTGCATTTAGCCCGTTATCCCAGGGAATGCTCACAGACCGATATCTGAATGGAATTCCAAAGGACAGCCGCGTCAACACAGACGGACGTTTTCTCCATGCAGATCAGTTCAGTGAGGAACGTCTTAACAGTATCCGCAGTCTGAATGCAATTGCAGCAGAGAGAGGGGAAAGTCTTGCTCAGATGGCACTGAAATGGATTCTCCGCGACGGAATCGTAACCAGCGTTCTCATCGGGGCATCCCGTCCACAGCAGATTCTTGAGAACCTGAAAGTGCTTGACAGTGCACCGTTTAGTGAAGAGGAATTAAAGAAGATTGATGAGTGTTCATTGGCATTATAATAAACATCCACTTGACAGACTGTTTTCTTAAATGATATGAAAGAGTAATGTAATCTGAATTGCATTATTTTCTGGAATTATCAGCGAATAACAGATATGCGGAAAGGAAAAATTATGATTATTTATCACGAAAGTTCAAAGACATTCCATTTATACAACAATGAAATCAGTTATATTATGTGTGTGCTTCCAAATGGACATCTTGGAAATCTCTATTTTGGGAAAAGAATCCATGACAGAGAAGATTTTTCACATCTTCTTGAGATGAAGCAGAGACCAATGACAGCCTGTGTTTATGAGGGAAACCGCAAATTTTCGCTGGAGCATCTGAAACTGGAATATCCGGTGTATGGCAGTTCTGATTACCGTTATCCGGCAGTGGAGATCCTTCAGGAAAACGGCAGCAGGATTTCTGATTTTACTTATGTAAGTTATACAATTGCAGCTGGAAAACCAAAACTTCAGGGACTTCCGGCTACATATACTGAGAAAGACGAAGAAGCCCAGACCTTATGTGTAAAATTGAAAGATGAAGTAATAGGAATTGTATTGGAATTGCTTTATACTATTTTTACACAGAGGGGAATCATCACCAGAAGTGCCAGATTTACAAACGAGTACATCATCAATACATCTGTTAAATGCAATGAGCCTCAATCTTGATCTACCGGACAAGGATTATGTGTGGATGCAGTTTTCAGGTGCATGGTCCAGAGAACGTCATGTGAAAGAACGCAGATTAGAGCAGGGAATCCAGTCTGTGGGAAGCATCAGAGGAAATTCTTCCCATGAACATAATCCCTTTATTGTGCTCCGACGTCCGTCGGCAACAGAAAATGCAGGAGAAGTGATGGGATTCAGCCTGATCTACAGCGGAAATCACAGAATGCAGGCAGAGGTGGATACTCATGATACAACCCGTATCACTGTGGGAATCAATCCGCAGAATTTTGACTGGAAGCTGGACTGTGGTGAGAGCTTTCAGACTCCGGAAGCAGTAGTAGTATTTTCTGATAAGGGTCTGAATGGAATGAGCCAGACTTTCCATAAATTATATCAGAAGAGACTGGCAAGAGGTTACTGGAGAGACCGTCCTAGGCCAATCCTTAACAATAACTGGGAAGCTACTTATTTTGATTTTACAGAGGACCGTCTGGTGGAAATTGCTGCAAAGGCGAAGGAATGTGGTGTTGAATTATTTGTGCTGGATGACGGATGGTTCGGTGCACGAAGCAACGATTATGCAGGACTTGGTGACTGGGCGGCAAACAGAGAGCGTCTTCCGCAGGGAATCAAGGGAATCGCAGACAGGATCGAAGAGATGGGTATGAAATTTGGTCTGTGGTTTGAGCCGGAGATGGTGAATAAGGATTCCGACCTTTACCGTGCACATCCGGACTGGATCCTGCAGACACCTCAGAGGCATTCCTGTCATGGCAGAAATCAGTATGTGCTGGACTTCTCCAGAAAAGAAGTGGTGGACTGTATTTATGAGATGATGTACAAAATCCTCTCAGAAGCAAAGGTTTCCTACATCAAATGGGATATGAACAGAAGTATTACGGAATGTTATTCAGCTGCACTTCCAGCAGACCGTCAGGGAGAAGTGTTCCACAGATATATTCTCGGAGTTTATGATCTGTATGAGCGGTTAAATACTGCATTTCCGCAGATTCTCTTTGAGTCCTGCGCAAGCGGTGGCGGACGTTTTGATCCGGGAATCCTTTATTATGCGCCACAGGATGGACCAGTGATGATACAGATGCGGCAGAGCGTGTGAAAATCCAGTACGGCACAAGCATGTGTTATCCGGTAAGCTCCATGGGAAGTCATGTTTCTGTAGTACCAAACCATCAGTTAAACCGCAAAACTCCGTTACATACAAGAGCAAATGTAGCTTATTTTGGAACTTTCGGATATGAGCTGGATCTGAATAAACTGTCTGATGAGGAAATCAGTGAAGTAAAACAGCAGATTACCTTTATGAAAGAATATAGAGAACTGATCCAGTTTGGAACTTTTTACAGACTGAAGAGTCCTTTTGAGGGCAATGAAACTGTGTGGATGACAGTCAGCGAGGACAAAAAAACAGCGCTGGTATTCTGGTACAGGGAAAGAAATGTAGTAAACGCAGATTTTACCAGAGTGCGGCTTCATGGACTGGATCCGGATCTTATCTACAGAAATGAGTATAATGAAACAGAAAACTACGGGGATGAGCTGATGAATCTGGGACTGCTCACCACAGACTGTACAGCAGGTGAACCTACAAGTGAAGACGAACCATGCACAGACTATGAGTCCAGAATTTATGTTTTAACTGCAAAATAATAACCGAATCAGGTAAGCTCCTTATGGAGGTTGCGAAAAGCAATAGACAGAAATAAAAAATCAACAAAAAGCAGGCAGAAGATCACACGGGATCGTCTACCTGCTTTTCGTTAAATTTATCCATCATTCTTTATGGGTCTTATAATTCTTCGGACTCATTCCAAACTTCTTCTTAAAAGCCTTGGAAAAAACAAGCTGGTCTTCATAGCCCACATTATTAGCAATCTCTTTAACAGACAGACTGGTACTGACCAGAAGACTGGCTGCTTTATGCATCTTATAATCAATGAGGAAGGTCTGTGCGGACATTCCAAGCTCTTTCTGAAAGGAACTGTTCAGATAGGCACGGCTGATTCCGATATTATCTGCAATATCAGAAATCCCGATTCCCTTTTGATACATATCTTTAATATATTCAATGGCAAGCTCCACGTAGACACTGGTGCTGTAGGCATATTTGGCATTTTTTTTGTTCTGTGCAGACTGCTTTTCATGAAAGCCGGCAAGCTCGGCTAACAACAGAATCAGATAAGCCTGGCGCCTTAGATCATTGGCTTTGGAAAGCTGCTTATGATTCAGCATATAATCGATGTGTTTCAGGATTATTTTCTGATCCGGTGCAGGAAGTACTAATTGATTTTTGGAAAATCCACATTCTTTTACCATTGAGTGAGCTCGGATTCCGCGAAAACCAATCCAGGCATAAGTCCAGGGATTGGTTTCATCAGCACCGTATGTGACTGGTTCATTTGGATAAATTACAAACATCTGTCCGGGAGTAAGGCTCCAGGTCTGACCTCTGGCAGAATAGAATCCGGTACCGTCCAGCACAAAATGGATGATGAACTCATCTCTTGGCATGGAACAGATATGTCCGGGCGGGCAGTGTTCTTTGCCCGTATGGATCAGACTGATATCAAGGGAGCCCTCTTTCAGGTTTTCAAGACAGCGGAAAGTAGCGCTGTCCGTATATTTTACATTTGGCATTTGGGTAATTCCTTTTTCTATTTTCTTTGATTGCAGATATTGTTGATATAAAGACATAAGGACTGATATCCTGCAAATACGCATAAATTCAAGTCGTTGTTGACATTTTACCATAAATTCAGCGCTTTTTCCATAACGATTATGACATAAATTCATTTCATTAGTCCATTTAAAAAAATAGACAAAAACGTATAATAAGAATCACAAGGAACACGTCGAAACGACGAATAAAGGAGGATGTATATGAGAAAAAACATGAAAAAACTCACAGTCGCAACAGTGATCGGTGCTATGACAGTTACTGCACTTGCACCAGTAAGCGCACAGGCGAAAGACAAAACTCTGACAGTTGCAATCTGGGATAACGGACAGAAAGCCGGACTTCAGGAGATCATGGATGAGTTTACAAAAGAGACCGGAATCAAAACTGAACTTCAGGTAGTAGAGTGGAGCAGCTACTGGACACTTCTTGAAGCAGGTGCATCAGGCGGAGACATGCCGGACGTATTCTGGATGCATTCCAATGAAGCTGTAAGATACATGTCCAATGATATCTTACTTGATCTGACAGACAAGATTGCAGACAGCGACAAACTGGAAATGGACAAATTCCCGAAAGATATCAAAGAAATGTATCAGTGGGACGGAAAAACATACGCAGTACCGAAGGACATCGATACAATTGCTATGTGGTACAACAAAGATATGTTTGATGAAGCAGGAATCGATTATCCGGACGGAAGCTGGACATGGGATGAATTCTATGACATTGCAGAAAAACTTACAAAAGAAGACGGAAGCCAGTATGGTTTCGCAGCAAACCCGTCTAACGAGCAGGATACATGGATGAATATTGTTTACTCCATGGGCGGACGTGTACTGACAGATGACAACAAATCCGGTTTTGATGATCCAAACACTATCAAAGCAATGGAATTCGTTGACAAATGCGTTAAAAATGTAATGCCTCCTGCATCTACAATGTCCGAAACAGGTACAGACGTACTCTTCGGATCTGGCAAGGTAGCTATGATTTCTCAGGGATCCTGGATGGTATCTGCTTTCAAAGACAACGATTACATCAAAGAGCACTGTGATGTGGCAAGACTTCCGAAAGATGCTGAAACAGGAGAGAGCGTATCTATTTACAATGGTCTTGGATGGGCAGCATCTGCAAACACAGATATGCCGGACGAAGCTTTCCAGCTTATTGAGTGGTTCGGTACAAAAGATATGCAGCAGAAACAGGCTGACCTTGGTGTAACAATGGCAGCTTACGAAGGAATGTCCGATGGATGGGTTAACAGTGTTGACTGCTTCAACTTACAGCCATACATGGATGCAATGGACAATATCGTATTCAGACCACACACAAATGCAACACTTGCATGGTGGAACCCAATGTGCGAAGAACTGAAGAAACCATGGAATGATGAAGAAAGCATGGATGATGCATGCAAGAATATCGTTACTATTATGAACGATGCCATCGCAGAAGAGTCCTATTAATTAATATTCAGCAAAACCATTCATAAAAAATAAGAAACAGGAAAGCTGCCGCAGAAAAGATTCCGATCATGTGGTAACCGCAGAAGTCACAACAGGTATGCAGATGTGCGGCAGTTTTCCGTTCAAATCAGCAACAGAATTTTACGATAAGAAGGAGTGAGAACCGTGGCAAATCCAAAAAAAGGTACCAGTCAGGCGCGGAATGAATTCATCTGGGGATGGGCGTTCATTCTTCCTACAATGCTTGGTCTGATCATCTTAAATATCTATCCGATTTTTAAGACCATTTATGAGAGCTTTTTCAAGACCGGAGATTTCGGTAAGGGAAATATCTTCATTGGTTTTGACAACTATGTAAAGCTGTTCCACGATGCGGAAGTATGGCAGGCATTATTAAATACATTTAAATATGCCATTGTGGAAGTTCCGTTTTCCATTGCTATCGCACTTGTACTGGCAGTTTTATTAAACCGTAAAATGAAAGGCCGTGCTGTTTACAGAACTATTTTCTTCCTGCCCATGGTTGCTGCTCCGGCTGCGATCGCCATGGTATGGAGATGGCTGTTTAACTCAGAATTCGGTCTTCTCAATCACATTTTTCACACAAAGATCAACTGGATCTCTGATCCGAAGATCGCAGTTTATGCGATCGCAGTGATCGGTGTATGGTCTATCATCGGCTACAATATGGTACTTTTCCTGTCAGGTCTGCAGGAAATCCCAAGAGATTATTATGAAGCAGCAAGCATTGACGGAGCAACCGGAATCAAACAGTTCTTCCACATTACAATCCCGCTGCTTTCACCGACCATCTTCTTTGTAATGGTTACCCGTGTCATCGGTGCCATGCAGGTATTCGACCTGATCTTCATGGTTATGGATAGAAACAGTCCTGCACTTTACAAAACACAGTCACTTGTTTACCTGTTCTACCAGAATTCCTTTGTACAGAATAACAAAGGTTATGGTTCAACAATCGTCGTACTTCTTCTGGTTGTAATTATGATCATGACAGTATTCCAGAATATTGCGCAGAAGAAGTGGGTTCATTATAACTAAGGAGGGATAATTATGTCAGCAAGAGATAAAGCAAACAGAGTTCTGATCCATGTTATCCTGATACTGGTATCTATTACCATGCTGGTTCCTTTCTTATGGATGATCCTGACAGCTTTCAAAACTATGACAGAGGCAACCTCTGTCAACCCGTTCGTAATCCTCCCGTCTACATGGAGATGGGACAGTTTTAGAGAAGTAAGCGCAAATATGGATTTCTTACATCTGTATATCAATACCTTACTTCTGATCCTGGGTCGTGTTGTATGTGCGGTTCTGACAGCAACACTGGCAGGCTATGCATTTGGACGTCTGAACTTCAGAGGTAAAAACCTGATGTTCTCTCTGGTACTTTTCCAGATGATGGTGCCTGGACAGATCTTTATTATCCCGCAGTACTTAATGGTAAGTAAAATGGGAATGCTCAATACCATTTTTGCCCTGGTATTTCCCGGTATTGTTACTGCATTTGGTACATTTCTCCTCAAACAGGCTTATATGGGACTTCCGAAAGATCTGGAAGAGGCAGCACGTCTTGACGGATGTAACATCGGTCAGACCTTCCTGTTCATCATGGCTCCTCTGACACGTTCTTCTATGGTGGCACTGGGAATCTTCACAGCAGTATTTGCATACAAAGATCTGATGTGGCCTCTGATCTGTAACAAAGATGTAATGCCTCTGTCAGCAGCACTTGCAAAAATGCAGGGACAGTACACCAACAATTATCCGCAGCTGATGGCAGCATCTCTGCTTGCATGTATCCCGATGATCGTACTGTATCTGATCTTCCAGAAACAGTTCATTGAAGGTATTGCAACATCTGGTGGTAAGCTGTAAGTTAAAAAAAATAAAAAGAAGAATCCGGGAGGTTCGGGACATTTCCCCTGAACTATACAGGCAGAATTTTGTTATACAACTGGAAAGAGAAGAATAACAGAAGGCTGCCTGAAACTGGATATCTGATTGCTGAATCATCTGTAAAGGTGAAAGTCAGGACAAAATCATTAAGATAGAAAAAGGAAGGGGTAATAAAAAATGAAACCAGGAAGTCTTTATGACAGGATATTTGGATTTTTAGGTCAGTTAATTGCATTGAATTTACTATGGATCGTGTGCTCTCTTCCTGTTATTACAGCAGGGGCATCCACCACTGCTTTGTATTATTGTACATTAAAACTCCACAAGGATGGAGATATCCGGGTATTTCATGATTTTTTTAAAAGCTTTAAGCAGAACTTCAAACAGTCAACTCTGATCTGGATCCTGATGGCAGCAGTTGCAGTATTTCTTTATATGGAGAAAGAATCGTTGGTAACTATGCCTGGTTCCATGCCACAGATTTTCAATTACGTGATTCTGGCGGTATGTATTCCGCTGATTGCCATTGCACTGTACATATTCCCGACAGTTGCAGCATTTGAAAACAAAACAATGACTTTGATCACAAACGCATTTTATTTTGCGGTTAAACATATAGGTTATGCGATAGCAGTGGCAGTGATCACGATACTGCCAATGACCATGACACTTGTAGATGCAAAACTTTTTCCGGTATATCTGCTGATTTGGCTGATGGTGGGATTTTCCCTGACAGCCTATGCAGATTCCTGGTTTATGTGGAAACTGTTCAAACCGTATTTCAAAGAGGACGAAGAAGAACATCACTATGTAGATACAGAACCGGATCAGTATGCTTTTTAACAAAAAAACAACAAAGAAATGAGAGGTACAGAGTATGGAATGGATTAAGTATCATGAGGCAGAAAAAGTATTTGACCTGAGAACAGAAAACAGCACCTATCAGATGCAGGTAAGAGAGTATGATACTCTGGTTCATCTGTATTATGGATGCCCGGTAGGGGATTCCCTGATTACGGACAGGATTGTATGTGTGGACAGAGGATTCTCCGGAAATCCGTATGAAGCAGGAAAAGACAAAACATTTTCCCTGGATACTCTGCCGCAGGAATATACAGCTTACGGAAACGGAGATTATCGTATCAATGGTCTGGAAGTAGAGCAGGCAGACGGCAGCGACACTGCAAATCTGAAATTTGAATCCTATGAGATCACAAAAGGAAAATACAGCCTGAAAGGTCTCCCTGCAATGTTTGCAAAAGAAGGTGAGGCAGAGACATTGGAGATTGTCCTGGCAGACCGTGTCAGCGGACTGAAAGCACATCTTCTCTACAGTGTATTCCCACATCTGGATGTGATCACCAGAGCAGTTCGTCTGGAACAGACTGGTGAGACACCTGTTACAGTAAAGAAAGCAATGTCTATGGAAATGGATTTTGAATATAGAGAAATGGATGCAGTTCATTTCTATGGCAGACATAACGTAGAACGTCAGATGGAAAGAACACATCTGGGTCATGCAAACTGGTCTGTAGGAAGTATTCGCGGCACTTCCAGTCATCATCATAACCCATTTGTAATCCTCTGCGACAGAAACACAGAAGAAACATATGGAAACTGCTATGGATATGCACTGGCTTACAGTGGAAACTTTACATTTGAGACAGAGGTAGATCAGGTAGGACATACCCGTGTGGTAATGGGAATCCATCCATATCATTTCGCATGGACACTGGAAAAAGGTGACACATTTGAAACTCCGGAAGTGATTATGTCATATTCCGCAGAAGGATTTGGAAAACTTTCTCGCATTTATCATGATGCATACAGAAACAACCTGATCCGCAGCAAATACGTAGAACAGCCAAGACCAATCCTCGTAAACAACTGGGAAGCTACCTATTTTGATTTTGATGCAGACAAACTGTATCATATTGCAGAAGAAGCCAGGAACATCGGCTTGGATATGTTTGTTCTGGACGATGGATGGTTTGGCAAAAGAGATAATGACTGGTGCGCACTTGGTGACTGGGAAGTAAATGAAGAGAAGATCAAAGGTGGACTTCCTGCACTTGCAGAGAGAATCCACGGACTTGGACTGAAATTCGGTCTCTGGGTAGAGCCGGAGATGATTTCCGAGGACAGTGATCTCTACAGAGAATATCCGGACTGGGCATTGAAGATTCCGGGACGTGCTATGAATCGGAGCAGACATCAGCTCAATCTGGACATTACCAGAAAAGAAGTCCGTGACCATATCATGAACCAGATTTTCAAAGTTCTGGATGCATGCAAGGCAGATTATGTAAAATGGGATATGAACCGCAGTGTAGACAACGTATTCTCCGCAGCACTTCCAAAAGAACGCCAGGGAGAGGTTTATCACAGATATGTACTTGCAGTATATGAAATGATGGAAAGCCTTGTGCAGAGATATCCAAATCTCCTGTTTGAATCCTGCTCAGGTGGCGGCGGAAGATTTGATGCAGGAATGCTCTATTATTCTCCGCAGATCTGGTGCAGCGATAACACTGATGCTATTGACAGACTGAAAATCCAGTACGGTACTTCTTTCGGATATCCGGTAAGTGCAATGGGGGCTCATGTCAGCGTATGCCCGAACCACCAGTCCGGCAGGATCACACCATTCGAGACAAGAGGAACGGTTGCATCATCCGGTACATTTGGCTATGAACTGGATCTGATGAAGATGTCCGAAGAAGACAAAAAGACAGCCAGAGAGCAGATTCTGAAATACAAAGAAATCGAGCATCTGGTACAGTCCGGAGATTACTATCGTCTGATAAATCCATTTGAAAACAACAACCATGTACTCTGGCAGTTCGTATCCAAGGACAAAAAAGAGACAGTTGTATGTGGCGTAAGACTCCACAGCGAAGCTAATCCGTATATCTATCTTTTCTATCCTCAGGGACTGGATGCAGATCTGCATTACGAAGACATTGCAACCGGAAAAGTATACACAGGCGCAGCACTGATGAAAGCAGGACTGCCATTACCACTGACAACAGGTGATTACCAGCCAATCAGATTTACATTTAAGGCAGTGGAGAAATAATTACCGAATCAAATAAGTTATCTGATTCAATTGTAGGCGACTGTTTGAACATAATAAAAAGATGAAAACCAGTAATTAAGTTTATTAATAGCAGATAAGCTTAGTTACTGGCTTTTTTTGTCCTTTGCCATCTATAGATATCAATCAATAAATAATCACAAAATTTTATATGATATATCTTTATAAGATGTTGTAGAATGATGTAAAATAGTCGTAGAATTATAAAAAACGAGGCAGGTAAAGAAAAATGAAAGAGAAAATCAAAAAAATGCCGGGAAGAATCAGAAATTATTTTTGCTCACATATGAGTGCGCAGGTTACAGTAACAGTAGTATTACTTCTGATTCTGGCAGGTCTGGTCCTTCAGATTTACGTAAAAAATCAATATTTTAATTATCTGCTCAGGAATACCAGATCAATGGAAGAATCCATGATTGAAACATCGACGATTAATATTGATGCAAATCTGAAGGATATCATCAGTGCTGCATGCAATGTAGGAGTTAATGAGACATTAAGAGTTCTGGTAGAAAACACGGAAGCAGACGGAATACTTCTGGCAAAAGAAAAACTGACATTGGGCAGCAGAATGGATGATATTGCTCATCAGATTGGAAGTGTTGTATCTATTGCGATTGTATCAGATGAAGGTCTGTGGCAGGAGTATGGGGTTTATTGGTACCAGACATCTTCAAAAGGAGTATGGGAAGATGGCAATCTGGATAAACTTCAGGAAATATATGAAAAGACCATGGCACTTCAGAAAGAGAAAGCAAATGTCAGGTACTATGTAGAGACAGATCCTGCTGTTCACAGTCAGTGGCCGCAGATAAGAATGGTACATATTGCAGTTCCGCTGATTGGAAAAACTTACAGTTATTCTCATGTGAAAAATGTAGCGGTCGTATCTTTCGATATGGGAGATATTCTGGAAAAAAGTGCTTTTGACAGAGTAGCTGATAAACCTCTTTCGATTGGATATATTGCAGATGAAAATAACAGAATCATTTACCATCCAAATGAAGAGTACGATGGAATGACAGTGGAAAGTTACAGAAAAACGCTGGACAGTACCGAGAATATCAGCAGATCATTAAAATATTTTGGATGGACAGCATATATTACCACGGATCTTGGAAAAATGCGTGCACAGGTTAACCAGATGTATACCAGAAGCATTTATGTATATCTGTTTTTGTTGTGTATCTGTGGATTTTTATGGCAGTTTACAATACGAAGAGTATTAAAACCAATTGATATTATACGGGATTCTATGCGAAATATTAAACTTTCCAAGAATCTTCCGAAGATAGAAGTAAAGGGAACCAATGAGATATGGCAGTTGGCTGGTTATTATAACGAAATGGCGGAAACTCTGGAACGACAGTACAAGGAAATACGTAGATATTATCGTGAAAAGAATCTTTCTATCCGTCAGAAAAATAAGGCAGAGAAAGAAGCTCTGGAATCACAGATCAATGCACATTTTCTCTGCAATACACTGACTGCGATCAATTATAATGCGATAGATAATGAAGATTATGAGGTAGCAGATCTTCTGAAAAAGCTTTCCAATATGCTTTCATATACATTCTCAAGGAAGCTTGTGTCAGTAAGTCTGGGGCAGGAACTGAGATGGGTAGAGCAGTATCTATATCTGCAGAAGTTCAGGCTTATGGATGTGTTTGACTATGAGATTGAATTTCAGGAAGAATACGGCGAATGGCCATGCTGTAAACTGTTTATTCAGCCATTTGTGGAGAATTCTATCCTTCATGGTTTTGAAGGAAGAGAAAGCGGGGGAATGATCCGTATTACGGGTCACATTGATGGATCCAGATTCCGTCTTTGCATTGAAGATAATGGATGTGGAATGAATGAAGATACAGAGAAACTGATGCAGCAGATTCTTATGGAAAAGCATACTTTGGATTTGGCAGGAACAGGAATCGGGATTCAGAATGTAGTGACAAGACTGCGAATGTATTATGGAGAAGAACTTTCTGTAGTTTTGGAATCAGAACCTGAAAAGGGGACAAAATTTACTTTCTGGCTTCCAATACCAGAGAATCCGGAGAAAGATATAGAGTAAATAAATGTAGCAAAAAAAGTAACAGAGGAGGTCTTTATACATTGAGAATTTTAATTGCAGAAGATGAGCAGAGAACCAGACAGGGATTAGTAAGGGTTTTGCAGAGCCTGAGGGATGAGTATGAGATTGTGGCACAGGCATCTAATGGAAAAGCAGCGCTGGAAATGATTCTGGAACAGAAGCCGGATGTGGTTTTTATTGATATCAAGATGCCGTTTATGGACGGGCTTTCAGTAATAGAAGCTGCCAGAGCTCAGGGAATTAAGGCAGAATTTGTGATTGTAAGTGCATATGCAGATTTTGATTTTGCCAAGCAGTCAATTTCTCTTGGTGTAATAGAGTATCTTCTGAAACCTCTTACAAGAGATGAGGCAGAAGCAGTACTGAAGAAAATTGAGAATAAGATCAGTGGAAAAAATAGCTATTCCCGCAGAAAATCCAGAAATTTGAGAGATAAATATCCGGATGCCCACCCTATGATTCTGCAAGCTCTGGATATCATACAGAGTGGATATGCCGGAAAAATAAGCCAGAAGAAATTGGCAGAAGATCTTGGGCTGAGCCAGGAATATTTCAGTTATCTTTTTGGAAAAAAATATCGGAGAAAATTTCAGCACTTTTCTAAGGGAGTATAGAATTGAACAGGCACAGTATATGTTGAGGGAAGAAATATGTGATCAGAGGGATGTTCCTTATCAGGTAGGATTTTCCGATTCTAAATACTTCAAAAAAGTCTTTCGCGAGGTGACAGGAAAGAGTCCATCTGAATATCTGTCAGAAATAAAAGAGTAAAAATATAAGAAATATATGGAAAATATCCTGAAAATCTTAAAATATTTCCTTAATCTTAAAATATTATCCGTACAAAATTCCTTTTTCCATAAAATCTTGGGTTATGCGGTGGAAATTTGAATGGTAAAATATATACAACAAAACAACAGAGAGACGACTTAAAATTGTGCAACTAACCAAAACAAAATTCAACTAAGAAGGAAAAAGGGAGGAAAAAACATGAAAAAAACATTATTTACAGCAACATTATTGGCGGCTTCGCTGATGGCGGCATCAACTGTACAGGCAGCTCCGCAGGAAGTTACAATGTGGCATTATTTTGATCAGAAGCCAGAGCAGGAAATGCTCGCAGACATGGTTGAAGAATATAATTCTTTACAGGATGACATTCACATCAATGCAACATTCGTATCCAGAACAGAGTTAATGAACCAGTACACAGTTGGAGCACTTTCAGGAGAACTTCCTGATATCGGACAGGTAGATTCACCGGATATGGAATCCTACATATCTCTCGGAGTATTCGAAGATATCACTGATGATCTAGAATCATGGGGAGAACTGGATCAGTTCTATGATGGACCATTAAGCTCCTGTAAAGACCCTGATGGAAAAGTTTACGGACTTCCACAGAATAGTAACTGTCTTGCACTTGCTTGCAATATGGATCTTCTGAAAGCAGCCGGATATGATCATATGCCGCAGAGTCTTGATGAGTTCAAGGAAATGGTTGCAGCAACAACAGATGCATCCAATGATGTATACGGATTCGCAATGTGTGCAGTATCTACAGAAGAAGGAACATTCCAGATCCTTCCATGGCTGAGATCTGTACAGAATGGAACTGGCGTTAATGTTGATAATATTACTGCTGATTCTGCTGTAAATGGATTACAGACACTTGGAGATTTTGTAGCAAACGGATACATGAGTAAAGAGTGTGTAAACTGGACACAGGCAGATGCATGGAATCAGTTCTGCGCAGGAAAAGCTGCATTTGCAGAATGTGGAACATGGCATCTGGCACAGACAGATGCAATCAACGGAGCATTTGAATATGACTTTACACTTCTTCCAACAGGCGACGAAGGAACCTCTACATCTACAATCGGTGGTGAGAACTTTGGTGTCTGCAAAGGATCAGAAAACAAAGAAGCATGTGCTAAATTCCTTGAGTGGCTCTGCTCACAGGAAAACGAAGCAAAATGGGCAGCTGTAGGCGGAAAGATTCCTACAAGACAGGATGCGACAGCTGAATACACATTTGAGCAGGATGGATTTAAGGTATTTACAGATGAAATGAATTATGCGCAGGCTCGTGGACCGCACGCTGAATGGCCATCTATTTCTGAAGCGGTTTATACAGCAACACAGTCTGTAATCGTAGACGGAACATCTGCAAAAGACGCTCTTGAAACAGCAGCAGCTAAAATTAATCCAATCGTAGAAGAAACTCCTCTTCCTGAAAGCAACTAAAACTAACAAATAGGGAAGGATGTGGCTTTAATGGCAGCAAAGTCTAGGACTATGGCGCAGCAAAAGACGAAAGAAGCATACTGTTTCATTGTACCTGCATTTATTTATATGATCCTTGTGCTGGGATACCCGATCGTTTATAACATTATTCTCAGTCTTAAGGATGTAAATGTAAAGAACCTGAAATCAGGAACTTCCGTATTTGTCGGATTACAGAACTATATTGATTTATTCCATGATCCGACATTTCTTCTGGTTCTGCGCAATACATTTATTTTTACAATAGCTTGTCTTATTTTCCAGTTTACCATCGGATTTGCATTTGCGATGTTTTTCAATCAGAAATTTAAACTCGCAGGTCCGATCAGAGGTCTGATTCTTGTCAGCTATATGATGCCAATGGCAGTAACTGGTCTTCTTGGTAAAAATATCTTTTCCAATGCAGGTCTTATCAATGACCTGCTTGGAAAAATCGGAATCAGCGGTCCGGAATGGCTGGTTAACACCAGCACAGCTCTGATTGCAGTAATTATTATGAACTGCTGGGTAGGTATTCCGTTTAATATGCTCCTTCTTGTATCAGGACTTACAAGTATTTCACCGGATGTATACGAGAGCGCATCCATGGATGGAGCAAATTGGGGACAACGTTTTCTTTTTATAACTCTTCCCCTGATGAAAGAGTCAATTCTTGCAGTACTGATGTTAGGATTTATCTATACATTCCGTGCATTTGACCTGATGTATATCATGACAGCCGGAGGTCCGTTGAATTCAACAGATGTGCTGGGAACATATTCTTATATGTTATCATTTACACAGTTTAACTTTTCAAAAGGTGCGGCAGTTGCAATGGTACTGTTTGCATGCCTGTTCCTTATTGGTCTGTTCTATCTGAAACTGTTATCAAAAGAAGAGGAGGAAGGCTGATATGGATAATATGACAGGTGCTGAAAAGGCAAAAGAGATCAGAAATTCGATATTTGCACTTCTTATTGCATTTATCTTCTTATTTCCGATTTACTGGCTGATACAGATTTCATTTAAGTCAGATGCAGAAACATTTGGAAAGGTTCTTACCTATTTTCCACATGATTTCACCTTTGAACCGTGGCTGGAAAACTTAACAGATAAAACGTTTCTGATATCTTTGAAAAACAGTTTTCTTAATGGACTTTTGACAATGGCAATTGCTCTGGTACTCGGTGTCCCGGCAGCATATGGAATGGGAAGATACAGAGTAAAAGGTGGAAATGTTTTCCTTCTTACATTTCTGATTTCACAGATGCTTCCTCCATCCCTGACATTGACCCCAATGTATCTGATTTTCAGTAAATTGGGCTTTCTTGGAAATCATCTGACAGCTCCGGTTGCGATTGCAGCCAGTTCTATACCGTTTGTAATTGTAACATTGAGACCTTATTTCAGAAGTATTCCGGTATCATTGGATGAGGCCGCAAGACTGGATGGATGCGGATCGGTAAAAGCATTTCTTATGGTTATGCTTCCGGCAGTAAAAACAGGAATTATTACTATCATGGTTATTTCATTCCTGAATGGATGGAATGATCTGGTATATTCAATGACATTTAATGTTGCAGAGACAATGAGACCTTTGACAGCGAATATTTATAAATTCCAGAGTGCATATGGTACAAGATGGAACTGTATCATGGCATATGGTGCAATACTGGTACTTCCGGTAATTCTGATGTTTATTTTCTTACAGAAATATATTGTAGGCGGTCTTGTCGCAGGTGCAGTAAAAGACTGATAAAACAAAAGTTATTATTATAAACAAGTTCAGCGAATTAGAACAAAACAGATAAAACTGCAGTTCCGATTCGCTGAAACTCCATAAAGAGTAAGAATAAAAAGGAGAAGGAAGAAATGGCAAATCAGGAAGAAGTAAGAGATGTATATGGGTATTTTGAACAAAAAGGAAATGCACTGTGCTATCGTTATGAAGCTGAACGGGTAAGAATTGAGCCATGGGGTGCTGACAGTTTTCGTGTACGTGCATGGAAAACAGCAGAGATGGATCCGGCAGATTGGGCGCTGACCACACCGGAGAAAGAAGTTACACCGGAAATTGAAGTTCGTGAGGATGGGGCAACTATCTGCAATGGTAAGATTCGTGCAGAGATCAATTTGATTGGTAAAATTGCATTTTATAATCAAAAAGGAGAACTTTTACTGGATGAGTATGTCCGCAACAGAAAAGATATGTTCGGAAATACCTGCAGTTCTCTTGAAGTGGAAGCCAGAGAATTTAAGCCGATTACAGGCGGCGATTACAGACTCACTATGCGTTTTGTTTCTACACCCGAAGAAAAAATTTATGGTATGGGACAGTATCAGCAGCCATATCTTGATGTAAAAGGTGCAGACCTTGAATTGGCTCATAGAAATTCACAGGCCAGTGTTCCATTTATGCTCTCCAGTCTTGGATACGGATTCCTTTGGAACAATCCTGCTGTAGGACGTGTAAATTTTGGCAAAAACATTACAACATGGGAAGCGTTTTCTTCCAAAAAACTGGATTACTGGATCACAGCAGGTGACACACCGGCTGAAATCGAAGAAGCTTATGCAAATGCAACAGGTAAAGTTCCGATGATGCCTGAATATGCAATGGGATTTTGGCAGTGCAAACTTCGTTACCAGACACAGGAAGAACTTCTTGAGGTAGCAAGAGAATACAAGCGTCGTAATCTTCCGATTTCTGTGATCGTAGTTGACTTTTTCCACTGGCCTATGCAGGGTGAATGGAAATTTGACCCGACATACTGGCCGGATCCGGATGCAATGATCAAAGAACTGAAAGATATGGGAATTGAACTGATGGTTTCCATCTGGCCGACAGTAGATTACAGAAGCGAGAATTTCAATGAAATGAAGAGTAAAGGTCTTCTGATCCGCGTAGATTCCGGATATCCGATATCCATGGATTTTCAGGGAAATACACTTCATTACGATGCAACTAATCCGGAAGCACGTGAATATGTATGGGAAAAAGCAAAGAAGAATTATTATGATAAAGGTGTAAAAGTATTCTGGCTGGATGAAGCAGAACCGGAATATACAGTTTATGATTTCGAGAATTATCGTTATCATCTCGGACCGGATATTCAGGTTGGAAATATTTATCCTGTTATGTATGCAAAGACATTTTTGATGGAATGAAAGCAGAAGGACAGGAGAACATTATCAATCTTCTCCGCTGCGCATGGGCCGGTTCACAGAAATATGGTGCACTGGTCTGGTCCGGAGACATCAAATCTTCCTTCCCGAGTATGAAAAATCAGGTTGCAGCAGGTCTTAATATGGGAATTGCAGGTATTCCGTGGTGGACAACAGATATCGGCGGATTTTTCGGAGCAAATATAAATGATCCGGAATTCCATGAACTTCTGGTCCGTTGGTTTGAATATGGATGCTTCTGTCCGGTTATGAGACTTCACGGATATCGCTGGCCGCTTCAGCCTCAGTATGGTACAACTGGTGGAGCTACATGTGTATCAGGAGCACCAAATGAGGTATGGAGTTACACAGATCAGGTTTGTGAGATTCTGTCAGATTATTTGAGATTAAGAGAGCGCATGCTTCCATATATTACAGAATTGATGGAGGAGGCTCATGAAAAAGGAACTCCTGTTATGCGTCCGCTGTTCTATGACTTCCCGGAAGACAAAGAAAGTTGGAATGTAGAGACAGAGTATATGTTTGGACCAAAAGTTCTGGTAAAACCGATCACAGATGCAGATGCACGTGAGACAGATGTATATCTTCCTGGTGGAGCCTCCTGGACAAATGCATGGACAGGTGAAACCTTTGAAGGTGGACAGAAAGTACATGTGGCAGCACCGATCGAGCAGATTCCATTGTTTACAAGAGATGGTTACAAACTGCCGATGAAATAAAGAAGTTTAAAGATCAGGAGGGTGTCGCAGAATTATCGAGGGATAATTTTCGACACCCTTTTAAAGAACATTTAACGGTGTCACCGCTGATCCAAATGGATGATAAAGGAGAAGAAAAAATGGGAAAAGCAGCAAATTCAAGTATTTCTCTTAAACAGATTCATGTTACAGATAATTTTTGGAATAAATATGTGCATCTGGTAAAGGATGTGATTATTCCTTATCAGTGGGATATTCTGAATGATAAACTGGAAGATGTAGAAACCAGTCATTGTATAGAAAATTTCAAAATTGCAGCAGGAGAAAAAGAGGGAGAATTTCAGGGCGCGTATTTCAGGATACGGATGTTGCAAAATGGCTGGAAGCAGTTGGTTTTGTGTTAAATTATGAAAGAGATGAAAAGCTGGAAGAATTGGCTGATGAGACGATTGAACTGATCGGACGTGCACAGCAGCCGGATGGATATTTAAATACATATTTTACGATCAAAGAACCGGATGGACGATGGAGTAATCTTATGGAAGGTCATGAGCTTTATACAGCAGGCATATGATCGAGGCAGCAGTAGCATACTATGAAGCAACCGGAAAACGTAGATTCCTGGAAATTGTATCAAAATTTGCAGATCTTGTCTGCCAGACTTTCGGATCGGAAGAGGGAAAAATCCATGGATATCCGGGACATCAGGAAATAGAACTGGCACTTGTAAAGCTTTACCGTGTAACACGTGAGAAAAAATATCTGGATCTGGCAAAATATTTCATAGATCTGAGAGGTACTGGCAAAAATTATTTTCTGGAGGAGGAAAAGAGACCGGGACATAAGCGTATTTTTCCGGATTTTGTAAATTATGATACCATGTATGCGCAGGCACATAAACCGGTAAGAAAACAGAGGACAGCAGAAGGACACGCTGTAAGAGCAAACTATATGTATTCTGCAATGGCAGACCTGGCATATGAATATCAGGATAAAGAATTACAGCAGGCATGCCGAAACTTGTGGGATAATATGGTGCACAAAAGAATGTATATTACAGGAAGTGTTGGATCTTCTGGATTCTTGGAACGATTTACAACAGATTATGATCTGCCAAATGACAGCAATTATTCTGAGACATGTGCTACGATTGCACTTGCTATGTTTGGAAAGAGAATGGCAGATATGGAGAAGGATGCTTCTTATATGGATGTAGTGGAACGGGCTTTATATAATACACTTTTATCAGGCATAGCTATGGATGGAAAAAGCTTTTTTTATGTAAATCCTCTGGAAGTATGGCCGGTAAGCTGTATGCCGAGAACTTCACGCGAACATGTGAAACCTGTCAGGCAGAAATGGTTTGGTGTTGCATGCTGCCCGCCAAACATTACCAGAACATTGGCATCTCTTGGACAATACATCTATTTCCAAGAAGAAAATGAAATTTACGTAAATCTGTATGTTGCAAATGAAACAGAAGTTACACTTAATGGAGTTCCGTTCAAAATTACGTTAAAAGGAAATTTCCCATGGGAAAACAAGATGACAGTTTCTGTAGATGGTGTGCAAGAAACTGAGGCGATGATCGCATTCAGGGTTCCGGCATATGCAGAGAATTTCAAAATTTTGAGAAACGGTAAAGAAGAGAATCTGACAGAAGACCATGGATATAATTAAAATTTCCGGAAAAATGTATAAAGAAACATTTGAAATAAGTTTTGATGCAGAGCCAGTATTTGTTCATGCAAATCCACAGGTAAGAGTTGACAGTGCAAAAGTGGCAGTAGTAAAGGGACCTCTGGTTTACTGTGTGGAAGAAGCGGATAACGGGGAGAATCTTTCTTCTGTTATGGTTAATACTGATCAGAAGATTGAAGAAACATATGATGACGAACTTCTGGAAGGATGCAGTGTACTCCATATAACCGGCAAAAAAATTTCAGAGAAGGGTTGGAATGAAGGAATATTGTATCAGAACAGAAAAGTAGAACTGGAAGATGTTAAATTGACACTGGTACCATATTGTTATTGGGGAAATCGTGAAAATGGAGAAATGCTTGTGTGGATGAAGGAACTTTTTTATATGTAATTCGCTGATAAAATAAAGGAAAAATAAAAGGAGATCGCAGAAAAATATGTGGTCTCCTTTTGGTCTGTTCAGTATTTGTTTGATTATAGGCTGACAATTATTTTTTCTTTTTGGAATTATGCTCCGATTCCGGATTCATCCCGTCGATTATATGCTCGATCATCATCTTTTTTACATAAACATCAAAGCTTAACAGACAGATAAAGGAAAATCTTTTCAGGTTCGCCTGATCTTCTTCATCTGCGTCCCCGAAGTATCCTGTGCTGTTTTGTATTTGCGCAGAAGGTCTTTTTTCAGGGATTCAATCTGTTCCTTTTCCATGCTGAAAACTTCATTATAAATATAAGTCATATCTTTCCCAGTCATGGATTTAAAATATTCCTGCGTGATTGGTGTGAGCAGAGTCTGGATATCATTGATGGAAAGAATATTCTTGAAATAGTAAATAAAAATCAGCATCAGCACATGTTCTTTGGAATAACGTTTCTTCTCAGGCGGGGGAAGGAGCTTATTCTTTGCATAATTGTTGATCATAGTCTTGGTGAGAATCTTGTCGTCTGCGTAACGTTTGGAAGAAACGAGCTGTTCTTCCATAAAGGTTGTTACCTGATCCATATATAAATCAATATTTGGGATGTCTTCCGGTTTAATATAGTCAATCCTGGATACACTTTCCAGAATGCTGTTTATCATGTCTTTATCATCGATTGTCATCTTTTATCACCTCTGTTCCTTATTATATAGTTTTAAATACTACTTGTAAATGTTTTTTTTACTCATTACAGAATTTATATCCGCTTGAATAACTGCGCGTCGCATTCTCGTTACTTTAGCCTGCAAATAAAAAGTCAATACTAAAATTGAAGAAAGTTAAAAAACTTTACAGGTTAAAAATTAGGCATTAAAATAAGGCCACCACAACCAGTGCTGGTCTGAAAGTAAAAGTTTTGAATTAGCTTGGATCAGGAAGAACAGAAAGATATTCTTTCACTCGTCCATAGTATATTCTGAGAAATTTATTAGCACCTGCAGTCATATAAACATAGTAAGGCTTACCCTGGGTGCGTTTTCTGTCCATGAATTGATATACAGGATCATCCTGAGGCATGGTTTTGATAAGAACATCCATTACTTGAAAAAGAGTCTTTCTTAAATTTGAAGATCCACGTTTGGATGTTGGGACGCTTTTTTGTGCATAGGAACCAGATTCGTTTACCCCAGGATCAACTCCGGCGAATGCAGTAAGGGCTCCTTTATGCGTGAATCTGGTTACATCACCGATCTCAGCCATAAGCTGTGGACCGAGAGATGGACCAATCCCTTTAAACTGCATGACAATTGAGTATTCAGGAAGCTTTGAGGCAGTCTCGTTCATGAGAGTGCGTATTGTTTCGACAGTAACGGAAGTACTGTTGAGCTGATCGATAGCTTGTCTGATGATATGTTTGGTTATTTCATTCTTAGGAAATACTGGAACAAGTTCCTTTGTTTTGGTGTAAATTTCTTCCGCTTTTGATTTATTGAAGGCATATTTTTTGCGCTTGCACCAGTTCTGATAATGTTCAACAAAAGCGTTTAGAGACATTTTACGAATGCAATCTACATGCCAGTATGTAGAGACAAAATCAACCCATTTCTGGGAACCATCACTGCGGGTGGGACTATTGAAATAAGTATTTGCATTTGGATAGGTCTGGTCAATGAGGCCAATAAGATTATTTTTCATAGCCGTTTTTTGTTTCACATAGAAATGGAACTGACGATTCATGACCTTTAGCTGAGCGCGTAATTCATCTGTAATACTATACGGTTCAAGACTTTGCCATTTGTCAAGAGCGTAGCGGGCAATCTTGACAGAATCAGCTTTGTCGGACTTGATTTTGCGAAGAGAATCGTTATTAAAATCTTTGACCAACTTGGGATTAACAGCACTGACAAAGAGATCTGCTGCTGAAAGCTGGTGAGCAAGTGCTTCGTAGTAGCGGCCGGTATGTTCCATTACAACCCGGGATTCACCTTCGATAGAATGAATAAGTTTAATAAGTGAATGGATATCACTGGATGTGTGCTTAATCTCAAAAGGAGAGGATACAATCTCCCCAAATGGTCTCAGAATTGTAACCATACTTTTACCTTTTGAAACATCGATACCTACTGCGTTCATAAATTTATCACTCCTTAAAAAATATTACAATGGATAAATACCAGTTTTACTCATTACCTGTTCAAACTACTGTGTGTGACACGAATGCACCTAATGTGATTCAACCTGCATAAAACGAACACTGTGAATGAGGAGCCGGTTATCAGTCTAAAGTACGGACGCGAGGTCCAAGTGATGAAGTCGATATACCATTGCATCCTACATTCTAACAGTTTAAGTAATGAGATGGATAAATCCTTACTGGAAGTAAGGGGATTACCCATAAATATATTGTAGTAGTGATGAGTTAGACGGCTTGAATGAAAAAGTAAATTCTACATTCTAATATACCTTGATTTTATGCGGGATTTAATTCTATTTTCGGAGATATACAACTTGATTTTTTTAGTATATAATGCTTTTATACGGCATAAACAGCAT
>ENA-OQAZ01000059-OQAZ01000059.1-human-gut-metagenome-genome-assembly--contig:-NODE-59-length-50633-cov-8.292421_pt1 | contig 50633 bp, 35 predicted proteins | sample MGYA00242737_ERZ504531 | MGnify/ENA primary metagenome ERZ504531 (study PRJEB26092, sample SAMD00036244) | human gut metagenome | host: Homo sapiens | study: EMG produced TPA metagenomics assembly of... | reverse complement strand
GATTGGAATGACAGAATTGGTAATGTAAGTTATTATTTGGGCTTTAATCTGTATGACTCACGTACTAAGATTATGAAATATGATAATGAATCTCAACTCTTAGGAAAGGATGCGGATGGTAAGTTGTATTATCGTGAAGGTATGGATTTAGGAGAAATCTGGGGCTATCATACAGACCGTTTATATACGGAAGACGACTTTGATGTAAATGGAAATTTAAAACCGGGAATTCCTAAAGTAGAAGGTTATAATCCTAATCCAGGTGATGTGCTTTATGTTGATTATAATAATGATGGACTGATTAATAATGGGACCAATACAGGATTGGATCCCGGTGACATGCGTATCATCGGAAATAATACTCGACGTTATCAGTATGGTATTCGTGGAGGAGCAGCTTGGAAAGGACTTTCTTTATCTTTTATTCTGCAGGGGGTAGGTAAACGTGATATGTGGATAATGAATGAATTATTTTATCCGCATTATGACGAGTTTAGTACTTTCTATGATACACAGTTAGATTATTGGACTCCGGAACATACTGATAGTTATTTCCCACGTTTGTATCAAATGTCAAAAGGAAATACAGCGGCAAATACGATGACTCAGACTCGTTATTTGCAAAATGGTGCTTATCTTAGCATTCGCAATATAACATTGTCGTATTCATTACCTAAGAAGTGGCTGACTCCATGGGGAGCTAAAAATTTGCAGATATTCTTTAGTGGTGAGAACTTATTCACTTTTGATCATCTGCCGAAGGGGCTTGATCCAGAACGTACAGTCACTGATGATTTAGGATCAAGAGGATTTACATATCCTTATATGCGTCAATATTCATTTGGTATTAATTTAACTTTATAATAGCTTATTATGAAAACATATATATTAGGATTGGGACTATGTCTATGTATGACAAGTTGCTTAAATGATGGATTTTTGGATATAGACCCGAAAGATCGTCAAACAGAACAAACAGCTTTTACTTCATACGATAATTTTAAGATGTATTCATGGGGATTATATGAAATCTTTTATGGATATGGAAATAATCAAGATATGAACTTCTTTAAAGGAGAGTATGAAGCCGATAATATGATTCGTGCCGTTAAAGGAAATGAAGGGCAATATGCTTATCAGAAGGCAAAGGTGAATGCTACTGATAGTGATTGGGATTATGATTATATCCGTAAAGTGAATTTAATGCTAGATAATGTGGATGATTCAGAAATGTCAGACACAGAAAAGGAGCATTGGAGAAGTGTTGGATATTTTTTCCGTGCTTATAAATATTTTCAGATGATGTCTTTGTTTGGGGATATTCCATGGATAGAGCATGTTCTAACAGAAAGTAGTGAAGAATTGTATGCATCAAGAGATCCTAGAGATTTGGTGGCAAAAAATATCTTGTCAAATTTGAAGTATGCAGAAGAGCATATTAAAGAATCAGGTGATGGAGATAATACAATCAATACATCAGTTGTACAGGCTTTGATATCTCGTTTTGGATTGTTTGAAGGAACGTGGAGAAAGTATCATGGTTTGGAGGACGCAGAAACCTATTTAAGGGCTAGTGCTGAGGCTTCAGAGAAAATTATGGCTAAATTCAAAGATTTGCATCCGAGATATGATGAGATTTTTAATTCAGAGGATTTAAGTGGAGTGCCAGGTATAATTTTATATAAGGCTTATGAAACAGCGCAATTGGGGCATGGGTTGACTCGTATGGTGAGAACTGGTGAGTCAAAGATAGAAATGACTAAGGATGCGGTAGATAGCTATTTATGTAAAAATGGTTATCCGATAGAAAATGGGGCAAGTTTATATGGAGGTGATCATGATGTCTATAAACAATTTACGAATCGTGATGAACGCCTTTATTATACTGTTTGTCCTCCTCATAAAGTTAAATTAACAGGAGCTGCAGCGACATCTACTGGTTGGGCATTTACAGAAAACCCTGATGATAGAATATTTATCGATTTAATGAATACGTTGTCTGGAGAAACATATCATCGTTTGCCTACATCTAATTTTAAAGGTTTCTATAATCAGGGACAGCCCCATTTTGTGGATTATAACTGGAGTGTTGCATGGAATGCAAGCCAGATGGGCTTTTGGATGTGGAAATATTATAATACTCATACAAATTGTGCAAATGCTACTGGTGTGAATACAACGGATGCACCATTATTTCGTTTGGGTGAGATTTTATTGAATTATGCAGAAGCTAAGTGGGAATTGACTGAATTTAACCAGGATATAGCTGATTTGACTATTAATAAGTTGAGAGACCGCGTGCATGTTGCTCACATGGAAGTTGCGCAGATTAATGAGACTTTTGACCCGGCTCGTGATGCAGATATAGATCCTGTATTATGGGAAATCCGACGTGAAAGACGAGTAGAACTAATGGGAGAAGGTTTTCGTTTTGATGATTTGCGGCGTTGGAAAAAAGGACATTATGTTGACAAACAACCATTAGGGGTATATGTTTCTAATCCTGCTGAGTATGGGAATAAACTTCTGATAAACGCAGAGGGATATGTGTACTTCTTTGAAAAGCCTTTGGGATGGATCGATAAGTATTATTTGCGTCCTATCCCTTTGAACCAGAAAGCATTGAATCCTAATCTTGGTCAAAATCCGGGATGGGAAGAATAAAAAAAATTGGATATGAAAGTTTTTTCATTATTAATATCGACTGTTCCTTTTTTCTCTTCATTTTCTCTGTCTGCGGCAAAGCAGGCAGAGAAAATGAATGTATTGTTCTTAATGGCAGATGATATGCGCCCTGAATTGGGATGTTATGGAGTAGAGGCTGTTAAGACACCTAATATTGATCGGCTTGCATCAACTGGAGTTTTATTCCAAAATGCATATTGTAACGTACCGGTTAGCGGTGCTTCTCGTGCTAGCTTATTAACAGGAGTTTATCCTCATTATCCAGATCGCTTTGTTGGATTTTCGGCTTTAGCTAGTAAAGACTGTCCGGCAGCTATTCCTTTATCTGGTTGGTTCACTTCTCATGGCTATTACACTGTTTCTGACGGAAAAGTATTTCATCATATTGAAGATCATGCAGACTCTTGGAGCGAACCTCCGTATCGAACCCATCCTGATGGATATGATGTATACTGGGCAGAATATAATAAATGGGAATTATGGATGAATAGTGCTTCTGCTCGTACTATTAATCCTAAGACAATGCGTGGCCCTTTTTGTGAATGGGCTGAAGTTCCAGATACGGCTTATGATGATGGAAAGTTGGCAGAAAAAGCGATTGCCGATTTAAAGCGATTAAAAGAAAAAGGAAAGCCATTTTTTCTTGCATGTGGATTTTGGAAACCCCATCTTCCTTTTAATGCTCCTAAAAAATATTGGGATTTATATGATAGGGAGAAAATACCTGTGGCGGCAAATCGCTTTCGTCCGGAAGGGCTTCCTGAGGAAGTGAGAAACTCTCAAGAAATATATGCTTATGCTCGTACCACATCACCGGATGATATTTATTTTCTTAAAGAGGCAAAGCATGGTTATTATGCATGTCTGAGTTATGTTGATGCACAAATTGGAAAAGTTCTTGATGCATTAGACGAACTTGGCTTATCAGAAAATACGATTGTTGTGTTGTTGGGAGATCATGGTTGGCATTTAGGCGAACATGGATTTTTAGGGAAGCATAATCTGATGAATTGGTCTACACATGTGCCTTTAATTGTTCGTGTGCCAGGATTGCAAAAAGGAAAAACAGAATCTTTGGTGGAATTTGTTGATATTTATCCTACTTTATGCGAACTTTGTAACCTGCCTTTTCCAAAACAATTAGATGGGATTAGCTTTGTTCCTATTTTAAAGAACTTGGAGAGAAAAACGAAAGATAAAGTGTATATTCAGTGGGAAGGAGGAGATAATGCAGTCAACTGGAGGTATAATTATGCAGAATGGGAGAAAGGTAATCGTATGCTGTTTGACCATCAGATTGATGTAGAAGAAAATAAAAATAGAGCAAATGATCCTTCATATAAAAATATAATAAAGGATATGTCATCTTTTTTGCATAAGAAAAAACGTACTTTAAATAAATAATAATATGAATTTAAGACACATTATATTAGTAATACTTTCTTATTGGGCTTTATGTGGGTATTCTCAGCGTATTTGTAAATTCTTAGATGATAATTGGATGTTCCGGTTTTCTCATCAGGTAGAAAAAGGAACAGGAGTTAGGATTACACTTCCTCATACGTGGAATGCTCAGGATGCCTTGTCGGGCAAATTAGACTATAAGCGGGGGATAGGAAATTATGAACGTACATTATATATTGATTCTCAATGGAAAGGTAAACGACTTTTTTTACGTTTCGAGGGAGTAAACAGTATAGCTAATGTCTTTATTAATGGGAAGTGTCTGGGAGAACATAAAGGAGGATACAGTGCTTTTGTTTTTGAGATTACAGATAAGGTTGATTATGGGAAAAACAATAAGCTATTGGTAAGAGTAAGTAATGCAGAGCGATTAGATGTAATGCCTTTAGTGGGTGACTTTAATATGTATGGAGGAATTTATCGTGGGGTGAAGTTGATTGTAACAGAATCGGCTTGTATTTCTTTACAGGATTATGCTTCTCCAGGAGTATATTTGACTCAACAGCAAGTTAGCCCTGATGAGGCTGAAATTTCAGCTACGGTTTTGTTGTCAAATCGTTTGGCAAAACGTGATGTAGTGGTGCGAGTTGAAGTGAAAGATGGTCAGCGTGTCATATCTCGACATGAACAACAGATGACCCTAGAGAAGGAAAAAGATGAAAAAGTTGTTTTCCCCATAAAAATAGAGAGTCCTCATTTATGGAACGGGAAACGAGATCCTTTTATGTATCAAACGGAAACAACTTTATGGTCAGATGGACGGTTATTGGATAAAGTAGTTCAACCACTGGGGATACGTTTTTTCCGGATAGAACCTGATAAGGGCTTTTTCTTAAATGGTGAATATTTAAAACTGCATGGAGTGTGCAGACATCAGGATCGACCTGAATTGGGTAATGCTTTACGCAAAGAACACCATGAGGAGGATACACATATTATGTTGGAAATGGGGGTGAATGCTGTTCGTCTGGCACATTATCAGCAATCTGAGGATATGTATGATTTAATGGATAAAACTGGTATTATTGCGTGGGCTGAAATTCCATTTGTAGGACCTGGAGGATATGATGACAAAGGGTTTGTTGATTTTCCAGACTTTCGGGAAAATGGTAAAAATCAGTTGCGGGAGTTAATCCGTCAAAATTACAATCATCCTTCTATTTGTTTCTGGGGACTATTTAATGAGTTAACAGAGCATGGAGATAATCCTGTTGAATATATCAAAGAGTTAAATATTCTTGCTCATGCTGAAGATTCCTCACGTCCTACTACAGCGGCTAGTAATCAGAATGGCAGCTTGAATTTTTTAACGGATTGTATAGCCTGGAATCGTTATGATGGCTGGTATAGTAATAATCCTGAGAATTTAGCTGAATTTTTGGATGATACGCATGCTGCATACCCTGACTTACGTATTGGTATTAGTGAATATGGGGCTGGAGCAAGTATTTATCATCAACAAGATTCATTGAGTCGACCTGCTCCTGTTAGTTTCTGGCATCCAGAGAATTGGCAGACTTATTATCACATGGAAAATTGGAAGATAATTAATGAACGTCCTTTTGTCTGGGGAAGTTTTGTTTGGAATATGTTTGATTTCGGGGCGGCTCATCGTCATGAAGGGGATCGTATAGGTATTAATGATAAAGGATTGGTGACATTTGACCGTAAAGTAAAAAAAGATGCTTTTTATTTCTATAAAGCGAATTGGAACCCGGAACCAATGCTTTATATAGCAGGGAAACGCAACCAGAATCGTGTAAGTTTGGTACAAGATATAGTGGCCTTTACTAATGCGAATGAGGTAGAATTGTTGATTAATGGTAAGGTTATAGGAAAGGCCTTTCCTGATCAATATGCTACCGTAATGTGGAAAGGAGTAAAATTAGACGCTGGAGAAAATAAAATTCAAGTGAGAGCAACCGCAAAGAAAAAATGCTTATTGGATGAATGCGTAGTGTGGGTTAATTCTACAAAATAAAATATTATACTAATTTGAGTAATGACATTTATGTCTGCTTACTTTAGATAAGAAAATAAAATTCATAAAGGAGTTAGGAAGAAATATGAAAATTTCTTCCTAACTTGCGCACCGGAAATAATTAACCTTAAAAAGGACAGATGGAAAAGACTCTTACTAAAGCAATCAAAACTATTTGCTGTTCATTGACGGGAGTGCTGACGATTAGTGGGGCTCCTCAGCAGTTGTATGCGGAAAATGCATCCTTGCCTTATTGGAAGGATATTCAGACTGTATCAGTAAATCGGGAGACACCGAGGTCGGCTTTTATGACTTATGCTGACAAGACTCAGGCTTTGACTGGAAAATATGAAAACAGCCCTTATTATGAGTTGTTGAATGGTACGTGGAAATTTTATTATACGGACTCGTATTTGAACCTGCCTGCAGACATTACTTCTCCGGAAGTGAGTACAGAGGGATGGCACGATATTAAGGTGCCGGGAAACTGGGAAGTGCAAGGATTTGGTACGGCTATTTATACGAATCACGGATATGAGTTTCAGCCTCGTAATCCTCAGCCTCCCTTGTTGCCGGAGAAGAATCCAGTGGGAGTATACCGGCGTGATATTACCGTACCTTCAGAATGGAAGGACCGTGATATTTATCTCCATATTGCCGGAGCAAAATCAGGATGCTATGTATATTTGAACGGAAAGGAAGTCGGTTATAATGAAGACTCCAAGAACCCGGCTGAATACCTGATAAATGATTATTTGAAGGAAGGCAATAATGTGCTGACTTTAAAAATCTTCCGTTGGAGTACAGGCTCTTATTTGGAATGTCAGGATTTTTGGCGTATCAGCGGTATAGAACGTGACGTATTCCTTTATTCACAGCCGAAAGCTTCAGTACAGGATTTCCGGATTGTGTCTACTTTGGATGATTCGTACCGTAACGGTATTTTCCGTTTGGATGTGGAGCTGAAGAATCATCGTACCAATACGGCTGGGTTGAGTATCGGATATGAGTTGCTCGATAATAACGGAAAGGTAGTAGCTAATGGTGAGGAAACTGTAGATGTACTTGCTGGTAAAGAAGGTACCGTATCATTCAGCAAGGAACTGTCGGAAGTAAAAACCTGGACTTCGGAAGCTCCTAATTTGTATAAGCTTTTGATGACTGTTAAGGAAAATGGAAAAGTGACCGAAGTGATTCCTTATAATGTCGGATTCCGTCGCATTGAAATCAAAGAAATTGATCAGAAAGGTACCAATGGAAAGAATTACCATGTGTTGTTTATCAATGGGCAGCCTTTAAAGCTGAAAGGTGTAAATATTCACGAACATAATCCGTTGACAGGACACTACGTAGACGAGGCGCTGATGCGTAAGGACTTGGAGCTGATGAAGCGGAACAATATCAATACGGTACGTTTGTGTCATTATCCGCAAGACCGCCGTTTCTATGAACTCTGTGATGAATATGGTATTTATGTGTACGATGAGGCGAATATTGAAAGTCATGGAATGTATTATGATTTGCGTAAGGGTGGAACCTTGGGAAATAATCCGGAATGGTTGAAACCTCATCTTTACCGTGTGGAAAATATGTTTGAACGGAATAAGAACTATCCTTCGGTTACATTCTGGTCGTTAGGTAATGAGGCAGGAAACGGTTACAACTTTTATGAGGCTTATTTGTGGGTAAAGCAGGCCGACAAGGGACTGATGGACCGTCCGGTAAATTATGAACGTGCACAGTGGGAATGGAACTCTGACATGTACGTGCCGCAGTACCCCAGCGCATCCTGGTTGGAATCAATAGGTCGGTTAGGAAGTGACCGTCCGGTAGTGCCTTCAGAATATGCACATGCTATGGGCAACTCTACCGGAGGCTTGTGGGATCAGTGGAAGGCTATCTATCAGTATCCTAATCTGCAGGGAGGATATATCTGGGACTGGGTAGACCAGGGAATTTTAGTGAAGGATGAAAACGGAAGAGAATATTGGGCATACGGAGGTGATTTCGGAACCAACATGCCAAGTGACGGCAACTTCTGCTGTAATGGTATCGTGAACCCGGACCGTAATCCTCATCCGGCCATGAGTGAGGTAAAATATGCACACCAGAATGTGGCTTTTGAAGCTACAGACCTGGCAAACGGTAAGTTTAATGTGCTGAACCGCTTTTATTTTACGAACCTGAAGAAATATATGATTTCGTATGAAGTGAAGGAAAATGATAAGGTGGTGCGTCGTGGAAAAGTTTCACTGGATGTAGCTCCTCAGGAAAAGAAAGAGTTGGCGGTGAATGTTAGTGGATTGAAAGCTAAAGTGGGTACGGAATATTTTGTGAACTTTTCAGTAACTACGTTAGAATCTGAACCGCTTGTACCGAAAGGATATGAGATAGCGCACGAACAGTTCCGCTTGCCGATAGATCCTGCTTCACGTTCATTCTCTGTACAGGGGCCCGCTTTGCAGTGCAGTGAAAATGGCAACTTGTTGAGTGTGCAGTCTTCACGTGTAGCTTTTGTATTTGACAAGTCGACTGGTCTGGTAACTTCTTATAAAGTGAAGGGAACAGAATATTTCCATGAGGGATTTGGTATACAGCCTAACTTCTGGCGTGCTCCGAATGACAATGACTATGGAAGCCAGATGCCGAAGCGCTTGCAAATCTGGAAGCAGTCCAGCAAGAATTTCAATGTGGTAGATGCTTCATTGGCTATGGACGGAAAAGATGCGGTATTGAAGGTTAGCTACTTGTTGGCTGCAGGTAATCTGTATATTGCTACTTATCGCATTCATCCTTCAGGAGTCGTGAAAGCAAATTATACATTTACTTCTACGGAAATGGAAGCTGCGAAGACAGAAGCTTCGGAAGCTACACTGATGGCTACGTTCACTCCTGGAAACGAAGCAATCCGCAAGGAAAGTTCCAAACTGGTAGTTCCGCGTATCGGTGTCCGTTTCCGCTTGCCAGCCGAAATGGAACAGGTGACTTATTTTGGTCGCGGACCGGAAGAGAATTATTGCGACCGGAATAATGGTACATTGGTAGGTGAGTATCAAGCGACCGCTGAACAAATGTATTTCCCTTATGTACGCCCACAAGAAAATGGACATCATACCGATACACGCTGGTTGATGCTGAAAAAGAAAAACGGCAAAGGACTGGTTGTATATGCGGATAGTACGTTAGAATTTAATTCACTCCGTAATTCGATAGAAGATTTTGATGGAGAAGAAGCTACTCATCGTGACTACCAGTGGGGTAATCGTGATGCAGAAGAGTTGAAACATGATGTAAGTACCGCTAAGAATATCAAGCCTCGTCATACACATATCAATGATATTACTCCTCGTGATTTCGTAGAAGTCTGCCTAGATATGCGACAGATGGGTGTAGGAGGTTTTGATAGTTGGGGAGCTGTACCAGATCCTCAATATCTGATTCCAGCCAATAAGGAATATCAATGGGGATTTACGATTGTACCGATGTAAATGATAAAAGCATAAAATAAAAATTCCGGGCTTGAAAAGACTTGTTTTCAGGCCCGGAATTTTTATTGTTCAGATAAGGGCATAAAAAAAGGAGTTCCGCTGAACTCCAACCTTTTGTTAACCTTAAATCTAATACTATGAAAAACACGATGCAAAGGTACGGACTTTCTGGAATTATGCAAGTTTTGTGTGCGTTTACACGTGTTTTATAACATAATTTGAAGTTTTGACCGTGTTTGAAAGACTTATTAATAAAACTACAATAGCAATAAGAATCGTTCTTTAAAGAACATTCATCTAAAAGTCATGTGTTTTACATGGTTCTGTAATATGTTTTTTTGTTCTTTGTTACAGAATTAATCAGGACTTTGTATGGAATTAAGTGTTAGGGAACGTCAGAAGGCATTGACGGTTACACTGGCTATGCTATGTATAGCATGTGCTTGTTTGTTTTATCTGGGGTATAGATTGTGCATGTATTAATTAGTAGAGTGAAAAAAGGTGCGTCTGGATGATTCCGGACGCACCTTTTTAGCAATAAAAGCCGATGAGTTATTTGCTTTCTTTCTTAAACTTGTAGATAGCAAATGTCATGGCACCTATTTCGGTATTGAGCGTATTTCCTTCAATTGAAATGCTACTTTCTTTAGGAGTAATGAGGTTCGGATTGTCGAGTGTATTTTCGGCATCCGGGTTTTCTGTATGCAAGGTGATGCATTTTCCGTCTCCTAAAGTTACAGACTTCTTCAGACCTTTAAATTCCAGGCTGATAGGCTGTGCCTTTTCTGACACGTTGGCTACTTTGACAATGTAAGTCTGTGTGTTTTCATCCCATACGGCACTGGCGAAAAGTCCATTCTGGCCTTCCTGACCACTAACCGGTTTTTTATCCATAGTCAGAGGAACTACATTTGTTCCGGTATTGTGACCGTAAAGTGACTGTACATACCAGCTGCAGGTGCGTACAGAACGGAGGTTGTCAAACCAGATTAAGTCTGGACGCCACTGCCAGCCTTCTACGTGAGCCAACAGCGGAGCATAAGTAGCCATGTGTACTACATCTGCGTTTCTTTCTACTCCAGTCAGGAAAGCAGCTTCAAGCAAAGAAGCGTGGAAGTGGTTCCATTTCTTTCCTTTTCCGTGGCAAGCATATTCTCCTGCAAATACTTTCGGGCCTTTACGGTCGTAATTGTCGTAACGGTTTCCTGATTTCAAGAACCAGTCTTCCGGACGATAGAAGTGTTCGTCTACCAAGTCCACTTTCAGTTTCTTCATTTCCGGCCACAAGTAATCGAAGTCTTTTCCTTCAGAATTCGGACCAGATGAACCGATAATCTTGATTTCAGGATGTGCTTTGCGGAGAGCTTCTACGAATAACTTCAAACGTTCAGGATATTCAGGTCCCCACTGTTCGTTTCCGATTCCGATGAATTTCATGTTGAAAGGAGCCGGATGTCCCATATCGGCACGGAGTTTTCCCCATTTGGTATCAGTTCCTCCGTTGGCAAATTCAATCAGGTCGAGTGCATCCTGAATGTAGCTGTCGAGGTCGCATACTTGTACATGTGCTTTCGGGTCATCGTTCTGATACTGGCAGGCAAGTCCACAGTTCAGTACAGGAAGTGGTTCTGCTCCCATGTCTTCTGACAGAAGGAACAATTCATAGAATCCCATGCCATAAGTCTGGAAGTAATCAGGGAAGAAACGATGCGGGAAAGTATAATGCCATCTGTTTTCATTGAGCGGACGGTTTTCTACCGGGCCTACAGAGTTTTTCCAGTTGTAACGGGTTGCCAGGTCTGTACCTTCCACGATACATCCTCCGGGGAAACGGAATACTCCCGGTTTGGTGTCGGCCAATGCCTGTACCAGGTCCTTTCTCAATCCGTTTTCACGTCCTTTCCAAGTATCTACAGGGAATAAAGAAACATGTTCCAGGTCTACGGTGCCCGGTGAATCGAGGAATATTCTCAAATGAGCTTTTGCTTCTGTCTGGGTCGGTGTGAGGATAACTTCATATTTTTTCCAGTCTTTTGAGTTAATTGTCAGGTTTTGTGAAGTGATGACCTGAGTTTCTCCCATAGACGCATTGTTGATAAGTTCTACTCGTATTTTCTGGTTTTCTCCTCTTGCCCATACGGTAAAACGATATTTTTCATTGGCTTTGAGTCCGATACCGAAAAATCCTTCGTTTTCAATACCTGTGCGTTTGTGTGCATGTCCGGGGTCTGCCAGGCGTACATAATGTGGGTTGCGTTCAAACGGACCATCATTTTGCAGAGTTACATTTCCAAAAATGTCCCATCCCATAAAACTTTGAGGGAACTCGAATGAACGGTTCTTGATTAATTCTGCATAGAGTCCCCCGTCTGCTCCATAGTTGATGTCTTCGAAGAAATGGCCGTACATGGTCGGTTGAATTTCTGCTCCAATTTTATTGGCTTGGATAACCATCTGGTTGACATTCTGTGCTTGTAAGCTGAGTCCTGTTGTTAGTGCAAGCGCAGAAAGAAAGGTTAAGTGTTTGTTCATGGTTTTATTATTAAATTAATGTGATACAAATTTATAAATAAACACGAGAAATTCATGGAAAAACAGTGAAATATCTGTCTTTATGAAATTTAGGCATAAAATTAGGAGCAATCATTTTTCCTGAGGTGGACAAATTCTTCTATTGGGTGGACATTTGTCTTTTGAGTGGATTTTTATCCTCTTTTTCAGAAAAAGACTCGAAAAACGGTTTACCTTTGTGTAAAACAGAATAATTTCTATGAAAAGAAACAGCTTACTTCTATACTTGCTTCTTGTTTTTTGCTTATGTTGCCCGAATGGGCTACTCTATGCGGTACAAAACTCTTCTCGTTTCTCGTTGGCTTCTATTACGATAAACGATGGACTGCCTTATAATTTTGTAGATGATATCATCAAATCCAGTGACGGCTATTTGTGGGTGGCTACGTATGGAGGAGGAGTAGCTCGTTATGATGGCAATGAGTTTGTGGCTTTTAGTGCCAGTACAATGGATAAAAAAAAGGTTGCTGCGAAGTAATTTTGTGGAGAAATTAGCGGAGGATACTTTTCATCGTATTTGGATGGCAGGAGAAGCAGGTATAGAGCTCCTTTCTACAGATAATTTGCAATTGTTGCCTGTAGAATCTTTACAGTCGGCGGAAATGGCTAAGTTGATGAAGCAACCGGTGAGTTTCTTGATGACTGCCAAATCTGGTAATTTATGGTTTTGTAGCCGTGGACAGATTTATAAGGTAATATTTAATAGTACAGGTACTGTGAAAAAAGTGATTCGGATTTCAGATACTCCGATACATGAACGTGGCTGTGTGTTGTACGAAATTGACGGATATATCTGGTTCTTTCATCAGGGGAAAATGTGCCGGATTAGCGAGATCGTGGAAAAAAGTCAGGAGCCACAGCCCGTATCTGTTTCTTTGAATATTTCTTCTTTTGAATCGGTATTTTGTATTTATCATTGTAAGAACAATGTGTGGATTGGTACAAGTAATGGATTGTATTGTTATGATTTGACTACAGACACTAGTGTGCATTATGTACATAATTCTCAGAATCCTTCTTCCTTGTCGCAGAATTATGTGACATCCATTACTTCTACACGAGATGATCAAGTGATAGTTGGTACGCTGTTAGGATTGAATGTATTTAATGCTTCTACTTCTGATTTTACTCGTATCCAGGCAAGTGAGGGCATGGAGATGCACGGCTTGTCTTGTAATTTTATCAATACCCTTTATGCGATGATGAAAATGATATTGTGTGGGTTGGAACTGAAATAGGAGGAATAAGCAAAATGTTTTCTTCCCGTTTGTCTGTAGTGAATTATTATCATCAGCAGAATCTTTCGGGTAGTTTGTCACATAATCCGGTCAATTCGATAGTGGAAGATGAGTATCAGACACTTTGGTAGGTACCGTAGAAGGGGGATTAAACTGCCGTTTGAAGGGGAGCGATTCTTTCTTGCATTATACCACTGAAACACCAGCCAGTTTGGCACATAATACTGTAAGTGTATTGATGTTAGGTGATGAGGACCGTTTGTATGTAGGTACCTGGGGCGGTGGACTTGGCTGGATTAATCGTAAACCATCTGCTTCTAAACGTTATATGCCCGTTCCGTTGAATGATCCTTTTGTGTCAAGTTTGGCTTTTGACCCTGTGAGTCATTTACTTTGGATTGGTACAATGAATAATGTGTATGTATATAATCCGGCTGATGGAAGTATTTCAGAGCCTTTCTTGAATGAAAGTAAAGAAATTATCAATCAGAATGCATTAGGAATGTGTATTACTCGCGAACGGGAACTTTGGATTTCTTCTCCGTTTGGCCTTTTAAGAGTAAATCTTTCTGCATACGAAAAGGGACAATTGAAATACAAAAAGTATGTCTATCAATTGGACAGCCCTGATTCCGGACATCGGGAACGTATCACTTCTATTTTTCAGGCAAAAGATGGGACTGTCTGGTTAGGAAGTAACGGAAATGGATTTTATAAAGCATTGAAAAAAGGAAATGATTATCAATTTCAAGCTTATACGAAGAATGATGGTTTGGTGAGCAATAGTGTACGAGGTATCTTGGAAGACTGGTACGGCAATATTTGGGTATCTACGGATAATGGTTTGTCATACTTTAATGTGAAAGAAGAGTCATTCCGCAATTATAGTCAGATTGACGGTCTAATCTCTGATCAGTTTTATTGGAATGCCGGAGCTTTGTCGTTTGACAAGGAACGTTTGTTCTTTGGTAGTCAGAAAGGACTGACGGAGATACATCCGATGATTGAAGCTGAGCATCAGCGTAAGTTCCCTTTGGCTTTTACCCACTGTAGAGTGTTTGGACAGGAAGTTTTTCCTCAGTCTGGGGAAATAGCCATGCATGAAAGTGACAAGTCGTTATCAATAGAGTTTTCGGCACTTGATTATGCGTTAGAATCTCAGGCGCAATATTCATATCGTTTAAAAGGGTTTGATGACGCATGGGTAACTGTACCTTCCAATCGAAATAATGCGACTTATACCAATCTATATCCAGGAAAATATGTTTTCCAGCTTCGATATGCTCCTGATGGCAAACACTGGCTTGCGCATACAGAGGAATTGGTTATCGTAGTGCGTCCTTATTTCTATAAGACCCCCTGGTTCCTGCTTTCTGTCTTGTTTATTATCCTGTTTGGTGGTTATCGTATCCTGAGGTGGCGTTATCAGGCTATGAAGCGTCAGCAAGATTTATTGCATCAGATGGTGGAAGAACGTACTTCTGAGTTGGAGGAGCAAAAGAAACTGCTTTCCAATCAGACGCATGAGCTTTCGGAACAGAATCAGTTACTGAAAGATCAGAATGAGAAAATCACTACGCAAAAGAATCAGATTTTAGAGATGTCGCGTAAGGTAGAAGAGCTGACCATTGACAAACTGGCATTTTTTACCAATATTACGCATGAATTCCGGACTCCATTGACGTTGATTGTCGGTCCTATCGAACGTGCTTTGAAATTGAGCTATAATCCACAGGTAATAGAACAGTTGCATCTGGTAGAGCGTAATTCAAAATATCTTCTTTCGCTGGTTAATCAGTTGATGGATTTTCGGAAAGTGGAGGAAGGACGTATCAAAATTGCCACTAATTATGGGAATCTGAGAGAATTTATGGCCGAGAATTGTGCCACCTTTTGCAGATTATGCGAAGAATCGTGGCATTGACCTTCAGCTGTATCTTCGCCTTGCCGATCCGATTCTGATGTTCGATGAGGATGTGATGCGTAAGATTATGACAAATTTAATCAGTAATGCTCTGAAGTTTACTCCAAAGGGAGGGAAGGTAGGCATATATGTAGGAGTTATTGGCAAAGAAAATGAGAAGAAGCTGTTCATTAGTGTTCGTGATACGGGAAAGGGTATTCCTGAGAATGATATGGAGCGTATTTTCATGCAGTTCTATCAATCCGATAACCGAAGCCTTGAGTCGGTCAGTGGTCAGAGTGGTACCGGCATAGGTTTGTATTTATGCCGGAAGTTGATAGATATGTTAGACGGTAAGATTTATGCAAAGAATAATCCGGTGAAAGGAGCCTCATTCCGCATTCTCTTGCCAGCTTTATATGGTGAGACTCAATCCCAGCCGGATTCTTCTGAGATAGAAAAAGAAGATACCGTGATAGATGTACCTCGTAATGGAAAGATGGTTGTACTGGTAGTAGAAGACAATAAAGATATGCGCGATTATATCCGTTCTATCTTAGCCGAATATTATAATGTGTTGGAGGCCGCTCAGGGAGAAGAGGCCCTGAATATATTGCATTCTAATAATGTGGACTTTATTATTAGTGACCTGATGATGCCGGTTATGGATGGTATGGAATTATCTCGTCGTGTAAAGAATGACTTCTCCATATCTCATATTCCTTTCTTGATGTTGACAGCCAAAACTTCTGACGAAGCACGTTTGGAAAGTTATAAAATGGGTGCAGACGCATTCTTACTGAAACCTTTCGATGAGAACATGTTGTTGGCCCGTATTTCCAATATATTGGAGAATCGAAGACGTTTCCAGCAAAAGTTCTCTATTGATATGAATACTGATTCGTTGGAGGTGGATGAGAATTCCGGCGATAAGAAGTTCCTGAACAAAGCAATGTCAGTTGTAAAAGAAAATTATAAGAATCCGGACTTTGAGGTGAGTGATTTTATAGAGGCAGTTGGCATCAGCAAGAGTTTGTTGAATAAAAAAATGCAGAGCCTGACAGGACAATCTGCCGGCCAGTTCATTCGTAATTATCGTTTGAATCTGGCTCGTGAACTTCTGCTGAAGAATAAGGTAACCCGTACAATGAATATTTCTGAGATTGCATACGAAGTCGGATTTAATGACCCGAAATATTTTACTCGTTGTTTTACAAAGCATTTTAATGTAACTCCGAGTAGCTTGTTAGAAGGTTAATACTGATAATTTGGTATATAGTTGTTTATAAGTAAGTTAAATGTTTTTTCTCTTATTGGAGGATAAATGATTTTTTAGTGGAAAACACTTTTATCCACTCTTTTGAATCTTTTTATCTACCCTAAGATATTTAATAAACATTACATTTGCCTTACTAAATAAACTATAAAATTAAATAACCAAAAAAATCAGTATTATGAGGACTAAATTTTTAGTTGCATTGTTCGCTGTTTTTTGTCTGTGGTCTTGTCAGGATTGGGGAGAGATGGATCCACCGGCAGGTAATCAGCAGAAGCCAACCTTAAAAGAACTGGCATCGTACACTTTTGACGATTTGGGATCAGATGTGTCTATTGGTGTTTATCAAGGAGGAAAAGCTCCAAAATTAGTTGTTGATAAACAATTGGAAGTGGTATTAGAATTGGATGGGGGATATGTGTCTTATTCTAATCCTTTGCAGTTTTATACATTGCAAGAGGCAGCTTCATTAACTGGCTGGGTGAAATTAAATGAGTCGGATGAAGATACCCCGATTTTTTGTTTTTCTGATGAGACGGGAAGCAAAAAATTGATGTTTACTGCAAATTCAGATTTGTATTATAATGAAGAAAAACTAAATACAAATTCTTTATTACTTACTGCTGGAGAGTGGCATTGGTTTTCAGTTGCTGTAAAACCTGATAGCTATGCTATTTATATAGATGGAGTTGCAGTTGACGGAACGATAACGAATGATGAGTCTGTAGCAACAGTATCTCGTGCTGTAGCATCGGGAGAAGTTATGAACTTTATGACAGAGGCTTCAAAATTATATTTTGGTTATGGCTCAAAAGAAAAGCCTGTAAAAATGTGGATTGATGAAGTGTCTGTTTATAAAAACTTGATAACAGATAAGGAAATAGCTAAACCAGAGTTGCCGGAAATTGGTGAAGGAGGTGATAGCGGTGATGGTGATAATCCAGGAAATGAGAATATTTATGTTTTGGGAGCTCCCGATTGTTCTACAGGTTGGTGGAGTGAGTTTTCACCTATTATGAAAGCTGATGGAGATTGTATTTTCCATCATCGTTTTGTGAACCATACGAATGGGCTTAATGCTTTGAATAACTGGGTTTTAGGAATATCCAATGGTAAACTCCCTAATGAAGAAGGTTATCAAGAATATGCGATTGTTCGTGCCGATAATTGGGGCTGGTTGAATGGAAATGGTGATAATACTATAGACAAATCAGGTTATCCTTTGTCAAATACTTATGATTTAACAAATGGTTGGACTCTATTCTGTCAGGAAATGGAAGGTGCAGTTGTTGATTTAACTGTTCAACGTAAAGGCTCTACATTAACGATGAATGCAGACATTGTGACTAAGTCTAAACTGAATTGGACATATAGCTGGACGTATGGCGCAATTCCTAATGGTGAATTAGGAGTCTTTTTAACAGTGGATGGCTCATATCTTGAAATAGATTTGGAAGAGGCTTATGTAGGAAATACTTACTCTCAAGGTTATAATGTGGTTGGCAGTCAGGATAATTCTACAGGATGGTGGGGGGCTCATTCTTCGAAAGTTTTAATGGAGGGTGATGGTAAGGTCGTATACCAACTTTATAACCATACAAGTAAAACAAATATCTGGAATAGTTATGTCTTTATCTTAACAACTGGAACACATCCTACAGAATCTGGATATAATGGTGCAACTGATGAATTATTGATTTTACGTGCCGATCCATATGGTTGGGGAGCAATCTATGATGAGGGAGCGATTACGGTTATTGATGGAATGGATGTAGAAAAAGCTGATGGAGCTTTAGTTACTGTTTCTTTTACTAGAAAAGGGACAGAGATAGCTTATAGTGCTTCTTTTGATTATAATGGTACAATAATCACTCCTTATACCTATATAGCCTCTAACTTCCCTGATAATCAGGAGAATGGGCTGTATTTTTTACTGTAGATAACTGCTGGCTTGATATTATATCTGTAGTAACTTATCCGTTTATTGCTAACATTAAATAATAATATATGAAAGACATACAAACAAATCTAAAAATAACGGAGGGATATTTCCCTCGGTTATTTATGATCTTCTTTTGCATGTTGTGGACTCTGGGCCTTTTTGCCCAATCTACCAGAGAAGTAAAAGGAGTAGTAAAAGATCCAACAGGAGAAACTGTAATTGGAGCCAGTGTATTGGAAAAAGGAACCACTAATGGTACTATTACAGATTTTGATGGAAATTTTGTGCTGACTGTGTCAGAAAATGCAGTGCTTCAAATCAGTTATATCGGCTATCAGACACAGGAAATTAGTGTAAAAGGAAAGAAGAATTTAGTTGTAACTTTGAAAGAAGATACAGAAGTCCTGGAAGAAGTTGTAGTTGTTGGTTATGGTGCACAGAAAAAGGAGAGTGTTGTAGGTGCAATCTCTCAGGTGTCCTCAAAAGAATTATTAAAATCGCCTTCTGGAAACGTGTCTCAGGCTTTGGCTGGTAAGATTTCTGGTGTGATTACTTCTCAGACGTCTGGTGCTCCGGGTGCGGATGATGCACAAATCTACATTCGTGGTCGTGCCTCTTTTGCAGGAGACAATCAGCCCCTTATCTTAGTGGATGGCGTGGAACGCGAATTTTCACAGATTTCACCTGATGATATAGAGTCTATATCTGTGTTAAAGGATGCTTCAGCTACTGCTGTATATGGTGTACGTGGTGCAAATGGTGTTATGTTGATTACGACAAAACGAGGAAAGGATCAGAAACCAACCGTGAGTCTGACTGCTAACTGGCAGGTTCAGTCTCCGACTCGTAAAGACACCTATTTGGATTCTTATGATTCTGTTGTTTTATTGGAAGAAGCACGTGCCAATGATGGGCTGGGTTCTCAATATTCAGCTTATGATATTGAGATGTATAAAAAATCTCGTAATGGTCAGTTGTCGGGATTGGATGCTATGCTTTATCCGAATGTCGACTGGTATGATACAGTGCTTCGCAGTACAGCTCCTGCTCAACGTTATAATGTAAATGTACAAGGAGGTACAAAACGTGTTCGTTACTTTGCTTCCGCAGAATATTATAATCAGCAGGGTTTGTTTAAGAACTTTAGTACAGACCAGTATGGAAATAGTTCGAATTCGAGCTATCGCCGTTATGCTTTCCGTGGAAATTTGGACTTTTTGGTGACAGATGATTTGACGGTTTCTGTAAACTTTGGAACACGCTTTGAGGAACGTCGTGGTCCGAACTCTGACGAACGTCTGGATGGTTCATATAGTGAAGTCTTTTATGAGTTGAATCATACTCCGGGATGGCTTTTCCCTGTAAGTTATAATATTGGTGAAGAAGGAGAAGCAAAACAGACTTTGTATGGGGGTAACTCTCAGAACCAGAATAATATTGTAGGTCGTTTGGCAGAAGCTGGATTTACACGTGCTACCAATACAATTAATGAAACAAACTTTATTGTGAATTATGATTTGCATAAGATTACTCCGGGACTTTCTGTAAAAGGTATGGCATCTTTTGATTATGATGCATATTACAACCGAAAATTTACAGCTGATTTTGCTACTTATGAATTGACAGACCGTAATAATTATAACTCTATTGACGGATATACCCAGTTTAACAATGATACGGAGTTGGCTTATGCTGGCAATGATCAGACTACGACCTATAAACTTTACATGGAATTGCAGTTAAATTACGCTCGTAAGTTTGGAAAGCATGATGTGACCGCTATGATGTTGTATAACCAGAATGATTATCGTTATCAGGCTGACCTGGCTAAGCGCTATCAGGGATTAGTTGGTCGTGCGACTTATGGATATGATGATCGTTATCTGGCAGAAGTGAACTTTGGTTTCAATGGTTCTGAAAACTTCCGTAAGGGTAAACGATTTGGTTTCTTTCCTTCATTCTCTTTGGGATGGCGTATATCTAACGAAAAATTTATGCAGCCTGTTTCCAGTTGGTTGAACAATCTTAAATTGCGTGCATCTTATGGTGAAGTTGGTAATGATGTATATATGGTAAATGGCGTACAGCAACGTTTCTTGTATGAACCGGTATGGACACAATTGGCAAATGCATATCGTTTTGGTAGCAATCAAACGGTAACGGGTATTTACGAAAGTCAGTATCCTAACTATGATGTAACTTGGGAACGTGCGCGTAAATATAATGTAGGTTTGGAATTCGGTTTGTGGAATGGATTGTTAACTGGTAATTTTGATTATTTCTATGAGAGCCGTACAGATATTCTGACTCAATATTTGACTCGTCCACAATGGGTTGGTGTTGTAATGGCTGCAGGAAATTTGGGAAAGACAAAGAATCAGGGTGTTGAACTTGAATTGAAACATAACAATCGGATTGGTAAAGATTTTTATTACAATGTAGGATTTACTTTCTCACATGCACGTAATGAAATTCTTGATATGGATGAACCTGATGCAAAAACAGGTTATCGTAAACAGGAAGGACATCCGATTAATCAGTATTTTGGATTGATTTGTGATGGTTTTGTTACTCAGGCAGACTTAGACAATCCGAATTTCCCGAAGTCTACTTATGGAAATGTGCAAGTAGGTGACTTGAAATATCGGGATATGAATGGTGATGGCTTCATTGACGACCGTGATGAAACATTTATTGGTTATAGTGATATTCCAGAAAATACGTATGCATTGACTCTCGGAGCTCAGTGGAAAGGAATTGGTTTCAGTGTTATGTTCCAAGGAGTAGATCATGTTTCTCGTTTTTATGATGCAGAAGCTATGTTTGCCTTTGTAAATGGTGGTAAGGTAAAGGAGCATCATTTGGGACGTTGGAATCCGGCCATGAGCGAAGAATATAACTTGGCAAATGCTACTTATCCTCTATTACATTATGATTCTTATGGAAACCATAATCAGCGGCAGAACTCATTCTTCCTGAAGAATGGTGCGTTCTTGCGCTTAAAGAATATTGAACTTAGTTATTCTTTGCCGCAGAGCTGGATTAAGAAAGCAGCTATGAAAGAATGTAGAATATATGTGAATGCTAGCAACTTGGTTACTTGGGATCATTTGGGAGGTTTGACAGACCCGGAAAGTAATGGCTCGAACCGTTATCCAATTATGAAAACCGTAAACTTTGGTGTAAATATTCAATTCTAAAAAATATCAGTATGAAAATAAATAGAACATTAATATATACCTTGTTAGCTGCAACACTTTCAGGAACGTCCTTGACTTCTTGTGAAGAAATGTTCGGTGACTTTCTGGATAAGCAGCCAAGTAATGAACTGACAGAGGAGGAAACCTTCAGTTTATGGACGAACATGGAAGAGTTTCATTATGATACTTATAATTTTCTACGCCATGGTATAGGACGTATTAACAATTCCTGGATGGATTCTGCCACTGATTTAGGGGAAACCAGCTATTCAAATGCAGGAACTCGTGTAAGCTTCAATATTGGAAATTATTATAGTGCAGAAGCTGCAAATGAACTGACCGATGTATGGGGAAATTATTATCGTGCCATCCGTAAATGTAATATGTTGCTGGAAAAAATAGACGAGGTATCTCAAGCGGAAGAAGATACATACGATGTGTATCTCCGTGATAAGGCTGTTTATAAAGCAGAAGCCCGTTTTTTCAGAGCCTATTTTTATTGGGAATTGTTTTTGAGATATGGCCCGGTACCTTTAGTGACAAAAGTACTTGATCCAGATGGCGATTTGATTTCTGATTACAAGGAACGTCCAACGACAAAAGCTTATGTGCAAGAGTTTATACTGAAGGAATTGGCAGAATGTGAAAGTGATTTATTGACAGTTGAAGAAGTACAGGCTGAGTTGGATAAACTTTCCGGTCGTGTATGGCAGCCTGCAGCACGTGCTTTAGCATGTCGTATAAAGTTATACATGGCTAGTCCGCGCTTTGCTGGACAGACTGATATTACTTGGCAAGATGCTGCTGATGCAGCCAAAAGTTTTATTACAGATTTTGGTGATACAGGTAAGTTTAAACTTTGGCAAGAAGATAATGCTACAGCGGAGGCTAATTATGCGAATGCGATTTTGAAACCTGCAACAGATAACGGTAAGAATCCGGAAATAATCTTTTGGGCGGAATGATGGTACGTTTTGGGCGTGGAGTGCAGTGGAGAATGATACTCCTGTAGGAGAAGGAGGAAAGGGAGGTATGTGTCCTTCACAGAATTTAGTGGATATGTATGATTTAGCAGATGGAACATCTCCATTTACAGAATATGATGATACCGGAGCTCCTGTATATAACTCAACTACATCTAATGGAGTGCCAGCTCCGACAGTGAAATCAGGAGTGCGTTATAACGATGCCAATCCGTGTTATAATCGTGATCCACGTTTGGCTGCCTCTATTTTGTATCATGGAGTAGATTGGAATGATGGAACAATAAACGTAATTAAGGGGCAACGTGATAATCCTATTGGTAATGCGAATGTAACTCCTACAGGGTATTATCTTCGTAAATATATGCCAGAAGAAATTTTGGCTAATAATCATGGGGGTACAGCTTTCAGAAACTGGATTTTTATTCGGTATGCAGAGATCCTGCTTGATTATGCGGAGGCAATAAATGAAGTGAGTCCAAATAATTATAAAGAAGCATTGGCGGTTATCCAACCGATTCGTGATCGCGTAGGAATGACATTGCAATTGGAAAACCGTGCAGATCTTCAATCTCAGGATGCTGCCCGCAAATTTATTCGCCGTGAGCGCACAATAGAATTGGCATTCGAAGATCATCGTGCGTGGGATGTTCGTCGTTGGGGTGTGGCCAAAGAAGCATTAGCCCGTGATATTTATGGGTAGATGTAGTACGCGAAAATGGACAGACTAAATATGTGCGTAAAATTGCTCAGCCCCGTGTGTTTGAAGATAAGATGTATCTGTATCCGATACCGGAAGGCGAGGTTTGGAAAACCAATATTGAGAATAATCCAGGATGGAATTAATAAAAGATTCAATGGTTATGTATAAGATAAATAAGAAAAATAAAATACGTACAGGGCTGAATAAGGTCTTATTAGCTACTGTATTAAGCTCTGCATCTCTTTCTGTGTGGGCACAAGAAGGCATATTAAAAGGTCGTGTGGTGGATGTAGAGGGTAATCCAATTCCAGGTGCTGTCGTAAATGTGCTTGAGGGTAGCCGAATTGCCTTGAGCGATGAAAACGGATATTTCCAATTGAAGAAGGTAGTACCCAATGATGAAATTTATGCTACATGCGTGGGATATCTTCCTGCTACAGAAGTTGCTTCTGAACTTGATGGTGGTTTTACGATTGTATTGAAAGAAGATACAGATGTGTATATGCATACCGCACCTGTGCCTTTCGGTCGTAAGCCCATGAAATATATGACAGAAGCTACATCTGTGGTAACTGGTGAGGAATTGGAGAAACATCCGGTTACTGTGTTACAGAATGCTTTTACTTCTACAGTAACAGGTGTGGAAACATACGAAAAGAACTCAGAACCTGGATGGAGTGAGACCCTATTCTATATTCGTGGTTTACGTACTATGAATAATAATTTGGCAAATGATGGACAGATTGCGGAGAAACCTTTGGTTATCGTTGATAATGTGGAACGAGATTTGTCCTTCTTGGATGCATATCCAATAGAAAGCATTACAATTTTAAAAGATGCTGCTGCTTGCGCTATTTATGGTATGCGTGGTGCAAATGGAGCTATTATTGTCACTACAAAGCGTGGTCAGGCTGGTAGAACAAAGATTGATTTTACACAAGAAGTAGGTTTCCAGACTGTATCTGGTATTCCTGAAAGTCAAAATTCATATAATTATGCCTTAACGAAAAATCAGGCAAATTATCTGGATGGAAAAGAACCTGAATTTAGTGACTATGATATTGAAATGTATCGTCGTGTATGTAATGGCGAGCAGCTGACGGGAATGGATCGGTATAAGTATTTTAATACGAACTGGCATGACACAATGTTAAGAGACTTAGCCCCTCAGTATCGTACTAATTTGCAGATTAGTGGAGGTAATGCACGTGCTCGTTATTATGTTTCTTTCTCTTATTTGCGCCAGGAAGGTTTGTATAATACAGAATGGACTGATTATAATGAAGGATATAGTACACAGCATACGTTGAATCGTTATAATTTGCGTTCGAATATTGATATTGATGTCAATAAATTCTTGAACGTATCTTTGGATTTAGGTGGTCGTATTGATAATATTAGTCAGCCCGGTATTGATACGTGGAATATTTTTACTTGGGGAGCTGGTGAAAATCTTCCTATTAACCCTGTTTTTACACCTAACGGTAATTGGTTCTTTCCTTCTGATAGCGACAGTAAGAATGGCGCGGCTCAGATTGCGGGAAGAGGTATTGAGAAGAATCGTCGTCGTAACCTATATACAACATTGACTGCTAACGGGGATTTAGGTTCATTGCTGCCTGGCTTGAAAGCAAATCTGACTTTTAGTTTTGACTCTTATGAAACTTTCCGTCAGACTCAGGTAGCAGACATAGATGGATATTATTATAATTTCCGTGATGATGTGAGCGATGTGTCTCAGTATACATACAAACGTATGCGTACAGCAGCTTCTTTGCCTAATCCAAGCACTTCTCCTCGTGATTATTATTATAATATCAACATAAACGGAGGTCTTTCTTATAACCATACATTTAATAAAAAACATTGGTTAGATGCTAAAGCATTCATGCGTTCATATCAGAATGTAGTACGCGGACAATATTCTTCAAATCGCTATCTTTCTTATAATGCACAAGCTACCTATGTATATGACAGCCGTTATATTGTATCGGGTAATTTGTCTTATATGGGGAATGATAATTTTGCACCGGGAGAACGTTATGGATTATTCCCAGGTGGTTCTGTGGGATGGGTCTTATCAGAAGAACCTTGGTTTAAAAATAAGGCTACCCAGTTGCTGAAGATTCGTGCTTCTTATGGTCGTGCCGGTATGTCTGATATTTATACTACTTCTGATGGAGTTCCTTCTGTTCGTTATCCTTATCAAGGGGCTTATACAGAAACGGGTGGCCGTTATAATTTTGGAACGTCTCAGTCTGCTTACACTGGTATTTATGAATCTACTGTAGGAAATAGAAATATTAAGTGGGAAATTTCCGACATGGTGAATGTGGGTATGGATTTTGATTTTTGGAATAAGAAATTGTATGGACAGATTGATTTATTTAAAGAATGGCGTTCAAATATACTTGTGACTCGTTCTACCATACCGACAGGAATGTTTGGGGCAGCTGTACCTTTGGATTCTTATGGAAAAGCGGAAACAAAAGGCTTTGAAGTGACATTGGGACACATGAATAAGATTGGTGATTTTACTTATCATATTCAGGGTATGTTGACTTACAATACCAATAAGATTACAGAAATGGATGAGGTTGCACCTGATTATGCATACCAGTCAAAAACTGGTAATCGTATAAACCAAAGCCAGTTGTTAACATGGGTACAATGGGCAAGTGATCCTGCCTTAATTCCTGAATCTCATCAGGATGCTATTGACCATCCGGAAAAATATCCTTGGCATTCGGCGGGAAAATATCAGTTGGGTAATGCCATTTTTAAGGATACAAACGGTGACCGTATTATAGATGCTTATGATAAAGAACCGATGGGATATACTAAGATTCCAGAGTTGATTCCGACTGTAAATATCGGTTTTGAGTGGAAAGGATTGGATGCCCGTGCAGTTTTGACTGCTTATTTGAACGTACGGTAGGCTGTCGTGAGAATATGGACTATGGTTTTGGATGGGGAGGTACCTCTACTCACGAAGTAGTTAATACATGGGGATATTATACAGACGATCCGACTGACCCGCGTAATATCAATGCAAAATATCCTCGTTTGTCTAATTCATTTAGTAATATCGACCGTAACTATCCATATAATGAATCTACTATCTGGGTAGTAAACGGGGATTTCCTTTCTTTGCGTAATGTGGAAGTGGGTTATTCTTTACCTAAAAAATGGATTGCAAAAGCCAATATGACAAAAGTACGTATTTATTTTAGTGGTTATAACTTATGTAACTGGAGTCATTTGCCGAAAGGTTTTGACCCTGAAAATCCATTGAACTATATCTGGAATTATCCTAAAACAAAATCGTTTACATTTGGTATCAATGTAGGATTTTAAATAAAGCAATATTATGAAGATAAAGAAATATACTTATATAATGTTAGCCGTATTATTATTTTCTGGTACGGCTTGCAGTGACTTTTTGGATAAAGAGTATGATGCAACCCTTTCAGATGAAAAGGTGTTTACTAATCAGACTATGACGCGTGAGTTCCTGACAGACATCTATACAAATCTGCCTGATGGATTGGCTCCTTTAAATGATGATCAGTTTACAGGTGCTTCTCGTGATTGTATGACAGATAATGCAACCTCCTATTGGGGGTTACATTATTACACGAAAGTAGCTACCGATTCGTATACAGCAAAAGACCATCCTTTATTGGGGCAATGGAATACAGATTTCGCAGGAATCCGTAAATGCAATATCTTTTTAAATAATGCTCAGGCTTCTGTTGTTGGTAATGCTGAAAAGTCGGGTGATGATAATAAGTTATACGAACGTTATTGCAATGAAGCAAGATTGTTACGTGCATTGTTCCACTTTGATTTGGTGTGCTGGTTTGGTGATATGCTGATTGTAGGAGAGAATGAAGATGGTACGAATATTGTTTTCAGTATGGAAGATCCTGAACAAATGAATCAGGCTCGTACTCCTGCGGCAGATGTTTTGCAATGGGTAGCAGATGAATGCGACAAGGTAAAAGATGCTTTACCATTCCGATACTCTAATGAAACGACAAACTGGGGGCGTGTGAATGGAGCAACAGCTTATGCTTTAAAAGCTCGTGCTTTACTTTATAAGGCTTCAGCTCTCAATAATCCTACTGGAGAGCAGTCTTGGTGGCAGGCTGCCGCACAAGCTGCGCAGGATTTTATTGATAAGAATGCGCAGCAGTCTAATCCTTATCAGTTATATGCTACGGGAAATCCTGAAAATGATTATTATGAATGTTTTACTACCAATCCGGTGTATAACAATGAAATCATTTTGTCTCGTTCGGTATGGAATACAAACAAAGTGGAGCAAGTATTCTTGCCTGTTGGTTTCACTGGAAAATTTTCGGCTGCAGGTCGTACAAGTCCAACTCAGAACTTTGTAGATTGTTTTGAGATGTTAGATGGAAAACGAATTGATGAAGGAGGTGGTGATTATGCTTATGATGCACAGAATCCGTATGTGAATCGTGATCCACGTTTGGCTCAGATTGTTTTCTATCAAGGTATGACATGGGGTAGTGCAAAAGATAATGAACAACGTAAATTGGACATGCGTACGGATGGAGGGAAAGATTATTCAGCCTCTATGGGAGGAACTTGTACAGGATACTATTTGAAGAAATTTGTAAATAATATTTCTTGTCAGAATCCTACCAACTATCCTCATTCATGGATTATTTTCCGTTATGGAGAGGTACTGTTAAATGCTGCTGAGGCTTATTGTGAAGCTGGTAATCTGGACAAGGCAAAACAATATATTAATGAAATTCGTGATCGTGCTGGTATGCCTCATTATGAATATACGGACCAGACAGAATTACTGAAACGTATTCGTAATGAGCGTCGTATTGAATTAAGTTTTGAGGATCATCGTATGTGGGACTTGCGCCGCTGGCGGGCATACGATAATGTAACGGCTTCAGAAGAACAGTCTAAGCCTTATTATGAACAATTGTTGAATTTGTATGGCGTAGAAATCTCAGGAACGGAAGCTGCTCCTGTTTACCAGTATGGACCAGCGCGTTCTGCACAGAATGGAGGGGTAATAGAGACACGTGTGTTCAATATCCCGAAAAATTATCTGTTCCCGATACCTGATTCTGATGTCAAAATGGCTCCTAACTTGAAGCAAAACCAGGCTGGGAAATAACCGGAGAATAATCAGCATGAAGATTTTAATAAAAAGAATGGTTATATGAATATAAAAAATGCATTGAAATATGTTTTCGTCGGACTAGCTTGTGTATTGAGTGCATGTAGCGACGAAGAAAATGGAGTGAGCATTGGCAATATGTCTTTAGAGAAGCCTTCTGTTTCAAATGTGACATATAAGTCGGTAGATGTTTCAGCTCAAGTAAAAGATCCTTCCTCTTATATATTGAAACGAGGAATATGTTATGGAACAGAAGCTTCTCCCACCATTGAAAATCAAATTGTGGAAGTGGAAGGAAGCGGTAGTGATATCAATGTTGTCTTAAGTGGATTGACGGAAAGTACGACTTATTATGTACGTGCTTTTGTAACTGTGCTTGATAATGAACCCATGTATTCGGAGGAGGTACAAGTGACTACTCTTGCGGCTACCTTGGATGATAAACTTGCAGATTATGTAGCGCCTGATTATGAAGACGATTATACTTCTATTGCAGGATGGGATAAGCGGAATGAGTGGAACCTGGCTAATGTACATGACCCTTCTGTCGTGTTGGCTGATGACGGCTATTATTATATGTATCAGACTGACGCTTCGTATGGTAATGCACATGATGGACATGGGCATTTCCATTGTCGTCGTTCTAAAGATTTGGTCAATTGGGAGTACATGGGAGCTACTATGCAGGAGGCTCCGGCATGGGTAAAAGAAAACCTGAATGCATATCGTGCAGAAATGGGTTTGGAGCCAATAGAGTCTCCTTCTTATGGCTATTGGGCTCCTGTAGTACGTAAGGTAAAAACAGGTCTGTATCGTATGTATTATAGTATTGTTGTAGATAATTATATTCAAACTGGAAAAACAAATACAACAGATAATTTTGACGGTTCTTGGACAGAACGTGCTTTTATTGGTTTGATGGAAACTTCAGATCCGGCTTCTAATGTATGGGAAGACAAAGGTATGGTAGTCTGTTCATCTTCAGACCGGGGAATGAATGACTGGAGCCGGCCTAACCTGAATAACTGGGATGCGTATTTCTATTTTAATGCTATTGACCCTACTTATTTAGTTGATAAGGATGGCACCCATTGGTTGATTTATGGTTCTTGGCATAGTGGTATTGCAGAAGTGGAATTAAATCCGGAGACGGGTTTGCCTAAAACAAGTTTAGGAAAGCCTTGGGGAATTTCTACTTGGAATACAAATACTTACGGAAAGTTGATAGCACGCCGTGGTACCTCTCGCTGGCAGGGCTCGGAAGGTCCGGAAGTTGTGTATAACCCAGAAACAGGTTATTATTATATGTTCCTTGCTTATGGGTCATTAGCGGTAGAATATAACACTCGAGTAGTACGTGCTCGGAGTATGAATGGACCTTGGTTGGATATAAATAATAATGATGCAGCGTACGGTATCCAGGCAGAGCCTGTAGTAACTCATCCTTATAAATTCAGTAATAGCTATGGATGGGTGGGTATTTCTCATTGTGCAGTGTTTGATGATGGCAATGGAAACTGGTTCTATTCTTCACAAGGACGTTTACCCGAAAACGTACCGGGAGTTTATGAATCTAATGCAGTAATGATGGGACATGTACGTAGTATCCGTTGGACGGAAGACGGGTGGCCTTTGGTTATGCCTGAACGCTATGGAGCTGTTCCTCAGGTTCCTATTACAGAAGGAGAATTGATTGGTGATTGGGAAATGATTCAAATGTCTTCTAATCATCCGGGGCAGCAATATGCTTCTGCAATTATGACTCTTTCTGCAGATCATAAAATTACAGAGGGTACTTGGAAAGGTGGTAGCTGGAGTTATGATGCAGAGAATCAGGTTTTAACAGCTAATGGCGTAAAACTGTATTTACAGCGTGAAGTAGACTGGGAAATGATTCCTCGTACACCGACTATTGTATTTGCTGGATATCATCAAAGTAACGGTGTTTGGCGTACAGATTGGGGAAAGAAAGTACAGTGACTTATAATATGTTAGTTTGGACGCCTTGTAGATAAGGAATTCTTGTTTGCAAGGCGTTTCTTTTGTGTATAATATTGTGATTAGGATTATGAAACACATCATTTTCTCATTTATCTTCCTGGCTGCAGCAAGCGCAGCTTACGCTTCTTCTCCTAAGAAGTCGTCGGTCATCCCGGCCAGCAAAGTCATGACCCATGACCCAGTGCTGGCTAAGCAGGGTGATACCTATTACCTCTTTGCTACCGGACAGGGAATTTCCGTCATGTCTTCAAAAGACCTGAAGAACTGGAAGTTTGAAAAACCGGTATTCGAGGAAGCACCGCAATGGGCGGTAGAAACCGTGAAAGGCTATAACGGACACACGTGGCACCGGATATTATTTTCCATAACGGACTTTATCATTTGTTTTATTCATGTTCGGCATTTGGAAAAAATACTTCCGCTATCGGTCATGCTACGAATCCTACACTTGATCCTTCCAGCCCTGATTTCAAGTGGACAGATCATGGAAAAGTAATTCAATCGGTACCTAACCGGGATATGTGGAATGCCATTGACCCTAATATTATCATTGACGAAAACGGTACCCCCTGGATGAACTTCGGCTCATTTTGGATGGCATCAAGATGGTAAAACTGACCCCTGATATGAATGGAGTGGCCCATCCGGAAGAGTGGTATTCACTTTCTCGCCGTCAACGAACCTTTAATTTGGACGAAGAGAATGCGGGTGACGGAGCGGTTGAGGCGCCTTTTATCATGAAGCACGGTGATTATTATTATCTGTTCGTATCGTTTGATTATTGTTGCAAGGGATTGAAAAGCAACTATAAAGTCATGGTGGGACGTTCGAAGGCTGTCACAGGGCCTTATTTAGACAAAGACGGAAAAGCCATGGATAAGGGAGGCGGCTCATTAGTGATTCAGGGGAATAAGGATTATGCCGGAGTAGGTCATAATGCAGCCTACCATTTGGATGGGAAGGATTATTTTATTTCCCATGCCTATTCCGTGGCAGAAGAGGGAGCTCCCAAATTGATTATTCGTGAAATGACGTGGACACCAGACGGGTGGCCAATCGTAAACTTCTAAAAGTGATGCTTGCAGGGATGCCGCAGGGAGTATGTGTACTTCTGAGCGGCATCTTTTTTGTATGGATATTGCATGATTTTTGGTAGTGTTTTAGTAAAAATTTTATTGTTGATTTCACACTTAATTCCTATTTTTGTCCTGATTAGTAATTATCTGGAAAAACACCTATGAAAAAACAAGTACTTTTTGGCACATTGGCATTATTGGCCTCTCAGGCATTTGCCCAGCAGGCAGTGGTCACCGGCCTGATGCTCGTTTGAAACTCGACTTTCAGTTGCAGGATGGCAAGCCTGTCTATTCGGTGACCTACGATGGAAAGACCGTGCTGGAGAACTCTCCTCTCGGCTTTGTATCTAATATCGGCGACTTCAGCGTCAGATGAGCTTTGTCAGCCAGCAGGCAAACAAGGTGGAAAAGACGTACACGCAGGACCGTATCAAGTGTTCTACGGTAAATTATTCTGCCAACAAGCTGACTGTAACCCTTGAAAATGCCGACAAGAAGAAACTGGACATCGTGTTCCAGTTGAGTAATAACGACATAGCTTTTCGCTATGAGATGCCTCAGTATGGCGAAACGGCCTGTATGGTGATTGAAAAGGAAGCGACCGGCTTTGACTTTCCTTCTACCACTACCACGTTCCTTTCTCCGCAGAGTGACCCGATGATTGGCTGGATGCGTACCAAACCGAGCTACGAAGAGGAATATGTGCCCGATGAACCGGTGGCTACTCCTTCCAAGTACGGTGAAGGCTATACTTTCCCGGCACTGTTCCATGTAGGCGACAACTGGGCGCTGGTATCGGAGACCGGTGTGCGCAGCCTGTATTGTGCTTCCCACCTGAGTGATGCTACTAAAGATGGTCTTTACAGTATTGCTTTCCCGAATCCGGGCGAGATGAACGGTCTGGGTTCTTCTACTCCGGGACTGGCTCTGCCGGGTGTCACTCCCTGGCGTACGATTACGGTGGGCAGCGGACTGAAGCCGATTGTGGAGACTACCGTTCCGTTTGATGTGGTGGAACGCTGTATGAGCCTTCGCAGGAATACAAGTTCGGCCGTTCTACATGGAGCTGGATTATGTGGCAGGACCCGAGTATCAACTACGATGACCAGATTCGTTTCATTGACCTGGCCAGTGAAATGGGTTATGAATATACGCTGATTGACGGAGGCTGGGAAAAGAACATCGGACGTGACCGTATGGAAGAGCTGTTTAAGTATGCACACCAGAAGAACGTGGATGTGTTTGTATGGTACAACTCCAACGGTTACTGGAACGACGCTCCGCAGGATGCCAAGCAGTGCATGAGCAATTCGGTAGCCCGCAAGAAAGAGATGAAATGGCTGCAGAAGTGCGGCGTGAAGGGCTTGAAGGTGGACTTCTTCGGCAGTGACAAGCAGCAGATGATGGGTTTATATGAAGATATTCTGACTGATGCCAACGAATACGGCCTGATGATAATCTTCCATGGCTGTACCATCCCACGCGGCTGGGAACGCATGTATCCGAACTATGTGGGCAGTGAGGCGGTACTGGCTTCTGAGAATCTGATATTCAACCAGCACTTCGATGACATGGAGCTTACAATGCCTGCCTGCATCCGTTTATCCGCAATACCATCGGCTGTATGGAGTTTGGCGGTACGCTGCTGAACAAGCGTCACAACCGTACGAACGACGGAGGTACCATCCGTAAGACGACAGACGTGTTCCAGCTGGCTACAGCAGTGCTGTATCAGAACCCGATTCAGAACTTTGCGCTGGCTCCGAACAACCTGACGGATGCACCGGCACTGGCCATCGATTTCATGAAGCAGGTACCGACCACCTGGGATGAAACGGTGTTCCTTGACGGTTACCCCGGCAAATACTGTGTGCTGGCCCGCCGTCATGGCGACCGCTGGTATGTGGTAGGCGTAAATGCACAGAAAGAGCCTTTGAAGTTGAGCTTGAACCTGCCGATGTGGGAGAAAGGCGAAACGGTTTCCTATTATCTGGACGACAAGAAACGTCAGCCGCAGTTGGAAGAACTGAAAATCAAGAATCCGGCAGAAGTGAAAGTGGTAATCCAGCCGGAGGGAGGTATTATTCTGACGAAATAACTTACTAAGTTTTAAAAAGAGAAAAGCGTGATTTTTTGGTGGAAATCACGCTTTTCTCTTTTTAATTTATAACTTTGCATCCTAACTCATTGAATTATGGAGAATAATCAACTTTTTATTTACAATACACTGACCCGCAAGAAGGAACTGTTCGTGCCTTTGCATGCTCCTCATGTGGGCATGTATGTGTGTGGTCCTACCGTATACGGTGACGGACATTTGGGACATGCGCGTCCTGCCATTACGTTTGATATTGTGTTCCGCTACCTGACTCATTTGGGCTACAAGGTACGTTATGTGCGTAACATTACAGATGTGGGCCATTTGGAGCATGATGCAGACGATGGTGAAGACAAGATTGCCAAAAAAGCACGTCTGGAACAGCTGGAGCCGATGGAAGTGGTGCAGTATTATCTGTTGCGTTACCACAAGGCAATGGAAGCATTGAACGTGTTGCCGCCCAGCATCGAGCCGCATGCATCCGGACACATCATCGAGCAGATTAAGCTGGTGGAAGAGATTCTGAAAAACGGATATGCATACGAAAGCAAGGGTTCTGTGTATTTTGATGTGGCGAAGTACAACAAAGATCATCACTATGGTGTGTTGTCAGGACGTAACCTGGATGATGTACTGAATACGACCCGTGAACTCGACGGACAGGATGAAAAGCATAATCCGGCCGACTTTGCTTTGTGGAAGTGTGCACAGCCGGAACACATCATGCGCTGGCCATCACCATGGAGCAACGGTTTCCCGGGCTGGCATTGTGAGTGTACCGCTATGGGACGTAAATATTTAGGTGAAACTTTCGATATTCACGGAGGAGGAATGGACTTGGTGTTCCCGCATCATGAATGTGAAATCGCACAGGCTGTGGCTTCAGAAGGTCATCAGATGGTACGTTACTGGATGCACAATAACATGATTACTATCAACGGACAGAAGATGGGTAAGTCATTGGGTAATTTTATCACGCTGGATGAGTTCTTTACAGGCTCTAACAAGTTGCTGACACAGGCTTATTCACCGATGACCATTCGTTTCTTCATCCTTCAGGCGCACTATCGCAGTACGGTGGACTTCAGTAACGAAGCGCTGCAGGCTGCTGAAAAGGGATTGGAACGTCTGTTGGAAGGTGTGAAGAACCTGGATCGTATTACTCCGGCGAAGGCAACTTCAGGCATCGAACCGAAAGGCTTGCGTGAGAAGTGCTACGAGGCCATGAACGACGACTTGAATACACCGATTGTCATTTCTCATCTGTTTGATGCAACCCGTATGATTAATACGGTGATTGACAAGAAAGCGACTATCAGCGCCGAAGATTTGGAAGAACTGAAGAGTGTATTTCATCTGTTCGTGTTCGATATCTTAGGTCTGAAAGCGGAAGCGGAAAACAATGCGGCACGTGAAGAAGCTTACGGAAAAGTAGTCGACATGCTGTTGGAGCAGCGTATGCAGGCTAAAGCCAACAAAGATTGGGCTACAAGCGATAAGATTCGTGACAACCTGGCTGCCTTGGGCTTTGAAGTGAAAGATACCAAGGATGGCTTCACTTGGAAATTAAACAAGTAATCGAATAGTAACTCTTATAAAAAAGGAAGGGGTACCGGAACAACCGGTACCCCTTCTCTTGTAGTATATCTGTGTTATTTTTTCACAGGAATTTCAATGCGTTTCCCGTCTGCTTGTACAGCGTAAAGTATGGCATTCCCCAGTTCCACTCCTGATGGGATATCATAGCTGAACATGTTGAAGAAGTATACCAATTCTCCTTCTGCATTGTTCTTGCGTAATTCAAATGCTACGGCATTTTCTCCATTCTCAACGGTATATTTCCGTCCGGAAACTGTATAGGCTATGTTTGGACTGACGGCTTTTACCTCCCCTTCAAACTGTGTGTAATATCCGGTGTCCGAAGGTTTCGTGTCGAGTCCGGTATCTCCGGCCTTACGGTCTTCAATATACTGGAAAGCATGTTTGGGCTTCGGGAATTTTTTCATGAAAGTCTTGGCTTCCTGTATCATTGCTTCCGTTACCTTATATTTCCAGGTACCGTACTGTTCAATCATGTCTTCTCCTGGGATAAAGAAACCCCACAAATCGAAGAAGTCGGTCAAATCTTCTCCGGCAGCTTCACTGGCTTTCATGGCAAATTTGAGCTGTGCACCTCCAGGGTCACTCTCAGTAATCCGGTCTTCACGCAACAATTTGAATAATGTCTGCCAGAATTTAGGATTGTGTCCACAACGATGGTAGTAATTCCACAACTGCCAGTTCATGCGCATGTGTATTTCCGTGTCTTCTCCCTGGTGAGTGGCATCTCCCATATTATACCATGCTTTTTTGCGTACGAAACGGGAATCTGCCAGATCATTCAGTTCACTTCCTCTGGAGCAATATTTCCCCAGTTTGTACAGAATGTAGTTAGAGAACAGATTGTTCGATGATTCCGTACTGCCCGGCCAGTTGATAGCAGCCTGATGGATGTGGCCTATTTCATGTGCGGGGCCCAGGCATTGTCCTTGTTGGCCATTACATTTTCTTTCAGCAGGATATTGTTCAGGTAGGTGTATACGAAACCGATGCAATAGTCCGTAGCCCACATGTAACTTCCTTCCGGTGAGATGGCAAAAATATGGTTGTTGACTTGTGAAGGACGTACATCTTCAATACCCATCAGTTCTTGTTCCCATCCGATGATGTCATCCCATAAGTTGATGGCCGACAATATCTGGTTGGGCACAAACTCCTGCATCTTGGCTGTGTGGAAATAGAACATGATACGTTCGCCACGTACGCAGAAATATTTATGAGTTGCTTTTTTCAGTAATTCCGCATATTTTTCATCGGTCTTGTGTTCTTTCAGGTCGAAGAATCCGGTGACTTTTCCGCTTCCCATCGGGATATGGATTTTAACGGGTTGTGCATCGGGAGAGGTCAGGTCGGTGTTGTACATTACAAACAGCTGGCCTTCTTTACGCATGGTCAGTTTGTTGACTCCCGGAGACAGGAGATACACCTCACCGCTCACGTTGGTCTGTTTATATTCGCCTCCGCTTTCCCAGATGCTTTGTAACGAAACTTGCTGTCCGTGAGTGTCGCCTACCAGTACGATGATTTCATCACCTTGCTGAACCGAGATGCCAGTCGGATTGTCCAGATTACTGTATTTCTTGGTCATTAATTTAGTAGCCCATTCTTCCGGAATACTATAGGGAGCATATTCCCGGATGCGGAATTCTTTTTCGTGTGGGTCATAGGTGTTATTCTGTAATGCCTTTGCCAGACGGATAAAATAGTCGGGCAGTGCATTGATTTGTTCGTCGGTTACTCCTTCTTTCAGCGCACTGCAAGTAATGTCGCTGAATACGGTGAGCAAGGTGTTTTCTAACGTGTTTTCCTGGTTATAACGGTAGAATTCCATTTCATCACAGCTTACGAAATTACCCGCACCCGATTTCACTTCAAACTTCACACCGGTTACTTTCTGGGTAGTCTTGAAGGAAATCTTTGAAGGAGCATTCTGCATGCGGAAGTTGTATGTGCCATACTTTGTCCAGTTGGAGTGTCCTTCGTCTGTAGCAATCAACAGGTCGAGCTCGCCAAAATTCCCGTTTCCGGCACGGGTATAATAAATCAGGTAATCAATATCGGCACCTCCCTGGAAGTAATACTCCAGTGTGACCGGGAATTTGGCCGACTGTCCCCATACTGAGTGATAGGGATTTGCACCGTCAGCCGAGAATTTGCCATCCCAGGTATTCTCAATACCCTGCCCGGGTTGAAACTCACTGGCTTTTCCCCCTGAGGAATAACTTTGATGTCTTCACTAATGACAAGGTCGGAAGAGGCATATTGTGTCACGTTGATCACGTAATTCTGAATGGGCGATAAAACCTTGACCACTGCATTTCTACGTTCGTTTGAGGTATTGGCTGTGGCAGATAGTTTGATTTGTGCACCGTATTCCTTTTCTTCCTGGGTAGATACATAAAGCCATCCGGCATCTGTTTCTGTTTTCCAGTCATTAAGAGAGAGACTGGTCTGCACAGGGATGAAGATTGTTTCAGTACCGCTTCCAAATTCTTTGGAAAGGTCTGCTTCTGCAATAGTGAATGTCCCGTTTTTCAGTGTTTCTTTGTCTTTACACCCCGAGGAGGAGAAAATAAGACATAACAGGACAATCAGTGTAGAACTAAAAAGACTTTTATTCATAGGAAATTAGATTAGAGTGATCCAGAGAGGAAAATGTTTCTCCTCTCTGGATGGAATGTGGTATTAATTACCGTATAGTACAAGTTCTCCAAGATTAAACCAGGCATTTCCGTTGGTCATGGAACCAGCTGCACTTTCCAGTACTGCAAAGCGGAAGTGGGAGAAGGGTTGTTCCGCACGATAGATTGGTGAAGAATACTGCTGGTTACCTCCGGTGGGGAGTCCCGATGCAATGTCTCCCAGTTCTTTCCACTCTGTACCATTTGTGCTGGCAAATAACTTAATGTGCGTCGGCGCTGCATTACCATTTTCAAAACGGGTCCAGTAATCAAGTTTGATGGATTGTACAGGAGCTGACAATGTTACCTCAATGTAGTTCCCGTAGGTTGCATCTTTTACTGGAGCACTCCAGTTGGAGTGAAAATGAAGGCCGGAACCAAGTCCGTCAACTAAACCTGCATATCCTGTTCCGTCTCCTTCTGCAATAGAATTGGCTTTGAACTGGTTGGCTTTCAGTTCCAGTTTATCCGGAGAATAGGTGACACCTAACAGAACTGTTTTCTGGGCTGCATTGATTTCCACTCCTTCTACAGTGGGACTGGCAATGGAAAGAGGAAGAATGTATTCTCCCATTTCCAGTGATGCACGGTTGATGGCAATGTCTACCGAAGCGGTGGTAGCCTCATTGCCAAAAGTGACGATTCCATTTTCCGGGAGTGTATATGCGTTGCTCGGAAGCTGTTTGTAGCGGTTGCCGTTTTGTGAGTTATATTTATTGAAGCTGCCACGCTTCTTCATTGCAAGCAAGACTACATTTTAGGCCCCAGATATTGGGAATGGGCAGAGTCAGCTCTAATGTATAAGCCTGTTTCGCCTCACCTTTGGATGAAAAAGATATGGCATGGTTAAATCCGCTATTTGCCAGTCCGATGGTGGGTGCCTTAATTTGGGGGACAATAATAAGCAAACTGTCGTTCACGGACACTTCCGAACTGCGAAGAAGCAAAGGAAGTGCATACGCTTGTCCGTTATGGCTTTCTTGCTGTTGCAGGATTTCTCTTGTTTTCAGTACGGTATTTACTGGTTTGTAGCGTTCCTGTGAAGAGAATTGCAGTTCGTTGTTCTGCAGTGTGTAATACTCTGCAGGCAGATAGGCATATTTCAGTCCATTGGTATTACAATATTCCTGAAAGATAGCTTCCGACATCGGAGTGACTGTTCCGTTGGCTGGTACGTCTCCCTTACTTCCCGTCTTCATGACCGAAATGGGAACGGCGCCTTCTGCTTCAGTGGTGTACAGTTCAATGTTACGGATGCCTGCATCCTTGATGTTCAATACGCAGTGGTATTGTTCCGGAAACAGTTCATCGTATTTTTCGCAACTGGAGAGGCCAATGTGCCTCCTAAGACACATGCAGCCCCAAATATATGGTGTAATTTCATATTAGATACTTATTTAATAACCTGGTGCTTGAATGAGTTGTGGATTCTTGTAAACTTCATTTTCAAAAACAGGAAGGAAATACATTCGGTTAGTCCATTTGAAGTCCTGACTGATTACTACCGGAGTGTTGAATTCTTCGAAAGAAGGATCAAGCTTGCTCATGGCGTTGAGGCCCCGGCGTACGCCTGCCGACATATATTCTGGAGCAATCATCCAGCGGCGTATGTCATAGTAGCGGTGTCCTTCTCCCCACAGCTCAACGAAACGTTCGTTCTGTACCCATTTCATAATCGGCATGTCGTCTGTCACGTCACTGGTAGTGAGTTCTCTGATACCAGCACGTTTGCGAATGATGTTCAACTGCGCTAATGCTTGGGGAACTTCATCCAGAGCTGCGCAGCATTCTGCCAGATTCAAATACAGTTCCGCCATACGGATAAGAGGTCTAGGCTTGTTCTGCTTTTCTTCTGCACTGGCTGTCCATGCAAAGGTAGGCTCAATGAACTTCTGCGACAGATATCCGGTCACGCAGTTGTCGCGGTTGAACAAAGACGGGTTGTATCCGTGAAGCTCCGAATTGCGCATTTCCAGTTTTAGAGGTTGTCCGCCATAAATACGGCTTCCCATGTCGCCGCCGTCAAAAGCAATCCAGGCATAGAAGCGAGGCTCACGGCGGGTGTTCAGCTTGATAATGTCACTGCGGTCGGTAACCCCTGCGCTCTGGTACCATTCGGATTGCGGGTAGAACTGTTTGTCTTTTTCAATAGGTACTCCGTTTTCGGTGTAGAAATGTTCTACTGTATTTAGCGTGGGCGATACACCCGAATATCCGGCTTTCCAGGTTCCCTGGTTATTCTTGATGACACGGTGTGGAAGAGAACCGATAATCATGGTTCCCTGATTAGCCAGTCCCCAGATGGTTTCGCGGTTACCTTCTTTATAGCGTGTGGTTACCACGTATCGCATCAGCTGTACGCGTTCCATGAACTCTTTGTCCTTGTCGGCTGTTCCGCCTTCTGCGCTTTTGAAAGGAACAAACGGGAGGGGGAGTCCGGCCTGCTGGTATAGTGACTGTGCATCTTCCAGACTGAACAGTTTGTGGCCGGCTGCTTCTGCGGCAGTAATGGCTTCCTGGCAGGCCGCTTTGGCAACTTCCCATTTCTTTCGGTCATATTTTAGGCTGATGAGTTCTTTTCCATATCCCGGAGTCTCAAAATTCGTGTTCTCCCAGTCTTTGTAGGGGAAGCTTCCATTGAACAATGGAGAGGCTGCATAGACGAGCAGGCGTGCTTTCAGGGCCTTGGCCATGACAGAAGTGGCTCTTCCCCATTCGTCTCCGGTGCGGGTAGCCGGGAGCTGTCCGTCTTCGCATACTTCATCGAATTTCTGGCAAATCCAGTCTTTTACATAGTCGAAGTGCATACGTCCGTTGTACTCTGATTCAGGAGTGGCCTGATCAATGTATGTATCGGTAATGGGGCATGGGCCGTAGGCAACCAGTGTAACCATGTGGTAGTAAGCCAGCAGGAAGTTCGCTTCAGCAGCCCAGGCTCTTTTCTGCTCATCAGTCACTCCTCTTGCATGAGGTAATTGCTGGAGGAAAAGCAGGCACTGTCCGATAAACCGATAGTTGCTGCCCCAGCTCCATCCGTCGGCAATGTTCGTCGGAAGGTTCAGGTCCCAGGTTATTTTCTGTGAACCGGTGTTCCACAATGGAGGAAGCACATATTCATCGGCACCGGCTTCTACCGTTTGATAGTCGAAAGGATTTCTTATACCTCCGTAGCAGGAGAACAGGAATCCGAGGGTTGATTCCGGATCTTTGGTCGCATCCGGTAAAGAAGCTTGTTCGGGCGGTACCACATCCAGGTAATTACATGAGGTGGTTCCTCCACATAAAGCCAGTGAAAGCAAGGCTATTTTTCCTATATTTTTTAAAGTCTTCATCGTAATTAGATTTTTAGAATGTTAACTGTAATCCGATATTAAACGTTCTCTGTAAAGGATAACTGTTCCATGCCAGTTCGGGATCCCATAATTTGAACGGGCTGAATACGAACAGGTTGTTCCCGCTGAAGTACACGCGGGCATGCTTGAAACGGTAGCCTATTTCCAATGTCTTGAAGCGGATGAAGTTACCGTTTCTCATCCAGTAGGTACTGGGCTGGGTGTTGTTGGCTGTCTGTGCATCAGTCAATCCCAGGCGTGGATAAGCCGCATTGGGGTTCGGGTTGGCTTCTGTCCAGTAATCATTGGCAATGAACTGCATGACGTTGTAGTCATTTTGTCCAAACGGAGTAATTCCACTTATCATGAGTGTACGCATGGCTGAACCGTTGAAGAACACGCCGAAGTTGAAACCTTTGTAGTCGATGTTCATGCCAAGTCCGTACTGAATGCGCGGCATGTTACCGTATTCTGAAATCATGACCTTATCTTCCGTATTGATGATGCCGTCACCGTTCACGTCGCGGTATTTCACGTCGCCCACCATTGCGGTACTTCCTAAGTTCTGTGTCGGGCTGTTGTCTATTTCCTCCTGGCTTTGGAAGAGTCCTTCCGCAATGTAACCGGTCTGGTGGCTCAAAGGTTTGCCGGTCACGGTCTGCCATGTATATGGATAGGGCGGCTCATCGTAGTCTACGTATTTGTTTTGGGTGTAGGTAAAGTTTCCTTGGAAATCTACAGCCAGGTCTTTGTTGAACTGCTTGCGATAGTTCATGCTCAGTTCATATCCCCAGTTGTCTACCTTTCCTTTGTTGCTCCAGGGTTTGGCGGAGTCGTATCCTAACGATTGTGGCCATGCTTCGCGGTGCAGCAGGATGTTGTAACGCTTGTCGTAGAAGAAGTCGAATGTCAGGCTCAGGCAGCGGAACAATTCCATGTCGAAACCGAGGTCGAGTTTTTTCACGCGTTCCCATCCGGCATTCTGTACAGCATACTGAGTAACAATCGGACCGTATTTGCTGACATTCAGGTCTTCACCGAAAGTCGCTCCCGGACGCTTGTCGCCCGTTACCTGTACCTGATCGATATACAAGAAGTGAGGTGAGCCTTCAGGACCGGTTTCGTCACTACCTACCAGACCGTAAGAACCTCTCAGTTTCAAAGAAGATACGACCTTGCTGAGTGGGGCAAAGAATTTTTCATTGGATACCACCCATCCCAAAGAGATAGCTGGGAAGAATTCAAAGCGGTCACCTTTGGCCAGACGTTCGGTTCCGTTGTAACCGAAGTTAATTTCAGCAAGGTAACGCTGGTCAAAATCGTAGGTGAAGCGTCCGGAGAATCCCTGGTTGCGGTTAGGTAACACGGCATTTCGGTATTCACGTTGCATATAGAGCAGCATACCCCCTACGTTGTGTTTTCCGAAACGACGCTGATAGTCGAGGGTAAACTGCAAGAAGAATGTGTTGTCTCCGTCTTTCGTGATGTCCGACTGTGCGATATAGTCTGTTCCGCTTGTGCCTAATCTTTCCAGTGTATATTCTCCTGTGGAGGGATTGAAACTTCCGTCTTTAATTCGGTAGTAGTAGGGCTCAATGGTGCGGTTATACCAGTTGGACGACCAGTTTTTGAAGTTTACCAATGCCGTAGCGCTCAGTCCCTTGGTGATGAAATCAAGCTGCTGGCTTACCTTTAATGAGGTGTTCAAGGTATTTTCCTGAGTTTGTTTGTAAGAAGAGAGCATGTAGGCGTACGGATTGGTGCGTAAGTTATCACCACTCAGAATGGCATTACCGAACCGTATGTGCGTATCGCCTTCCTGAGCCGGGAATGTGACAGGGAAGTTGATAGGATTGGTGGTCAGGGCCATATTGAATAAGTCGGATGTATTGTAGTTAGGCCCCTGATTGTTTCGTATTTGCGCATTCATTCTCAGATCTACGGTCGTGGTAGAGGTTAACTTATATTTGATGTTGTTCTGGAAGTTGTAACTCCAGTTGTTGATGTTGTTGTTATAGGAGTATACCTTTCGGGTGTTCAGCAATCCGGAATCGTGATTGGCCTGGATACTCATATAGTAAGTTGCTCTGGAACCACCGCCCTGCACGTTGATGTTGGCACGCTGCTCATGGCCATGTTCTTGAAAATTACATCATTCCATTTTACGCTGGGATACATGTAAGGGTTTGTACCCAGACGGGTATTTTCTATTTGTTCCTGAGTATATTTCGGAGTGATGCCCGGAGTGCGGGTTACCTGTGCTTCGTTGTACATTGTCATCCAGGTAGCACCGTCCACGAAGTCGGGGAAGTTGGTCATGACATTGAAAGCGTTTTCTACAGTCACGTTAATCTGTGTACGTTCATTTTCACGTCCGGACTTGGTAGTAATCAACATTACACCGTTGGCACCACGGGCACCATAAATCGCGGTAGCAGAAGCATCTTTCAGAATAGAAAAGCTTTCAATGGTTTCTGCCGGAATGTTGTTCAGGTCGGCAGCTGAGATTTCTACATCGTCTAACATAATCAGCGGGGTTGCTCTTCCACCGAAAGTACCGATACCACGGATGTAGAATTCGGCTGCTTCACCCGGGGCTCCGCTGGAAGTTTTGGCAATAACTCCCGACAGTTTTCCGGCCAGCGCATTGGTCAAAGAAGAGGTGGGAGTAACAAGAGAGGAACCTTTTACGCTGGTAATGGAACCGGTTACGCTGACTTTTTTCTGGGTTCCGGCACCTACTACCACTACCTCGTCCAGCATTTCATTGTCTGATTTCAGCTTTACGTTGATGACTCCCAAATCTACTACCGGCACTTCCCGGGTCTTGTATCCAATAAAACTTATTACCAACACATCTTTGCTGGAAACTTCTATTGAATAATTACCGTCAAGGTCTGAGATGACTCCCGTCTGGCTTCCTTTTACCACAATGTTGGCTCCAATGATGGGAGTTCCGTCCGAGGCATCGGTAATTGTACCTGTGACGGTTCGTTTTTTGGCACTTTGCGCAATTGCATCAATTTCTCTGGCTTCATGAGCATACGATGTCAGGGCGGAGTTTGCTTCAGGAATCGTACCTGAAACAGCCCAAGAGGAAAGTGGAAGCATCCACAATACCAGTCCAAGTTTGGGGACAAACTTGCTTGTTTTTCCTTTTTGCATGTTTGAATAGGAATTAAGGTTATTAATGTAGATAGTAATCCCTGTGAAGGGACATAAAGTAAAAAGTTGAAAATGAAAGTTTTAAAGTTTAGTTTTGGTTGTTTTTAGGTTACAAGGTTAGTTTATATAATTTTTTCGTTAATAGTATAGTTAGTATTAAATCTTAGTTTCTGCTGTTTAGTTCGTCGCAAAAGTATATTAAGGCAATGAATAAAAAAAATCTTTTTTATTAATAAATGAAAAATAGTAAATAATTTGATTATTTATCTATGTGGTGATTCGGTAACTGTGGTATATGTAGACAATAAAATTGGGCTATGTATCAGCTTGGAAAAGTCAGGATAAAAAAACGCCTTTGCGTTTAAATGAAAACACAAGGGCGTTTGAAATAAAACGTCGAAGAGTTTTGAATAAAACGTAAAGGCGTTTTCCTCTAAACGTCCTTGCGTTTTAGTTGAAGCGTAAGGACGTTTTTAGTAGCTTCGTAAGATATTAATTTATAATCTGTTAGGCTTATCCGAAACAAATACCCATGCGGCGGCCCTGCACAATCAGGTCATGGTCTTCCGTAACCAGTTTCAACTTGCCGGCCACTTCACTCAGTGGAACAGACTCGATGGTATTGCCTTTCAGCGCTACCATCCGGCCAAACATACCCTGGGCTATCAGTTCGGTAGCATGTCCTCCCATGCGGGTGGCCAGGTTGCGGTCATAGGCTGTAGGACTTCCTCCGCGCTGGATGTATCCTAATACAGTTTCGCGGGTTTCGAATCCCGTTTCGTATTCTATTTCCTCGGCAATGTATTGCGCAGCTTTTTTACCTCCGATTGTAGGAATTCCTTCTGCTACTACTACAATAGAGTAGGGCTTTCCTTTCTTCAGTCGGTTGATGATGGCGTCACCGATACGATGAATGTCGAAAGGAATTTCAGGAAGCAGGATAATATCGCCTCCTCCTGCCATACCGGAGTGAAGGGCAATCCATCCAGCCTTGTGGCCCATGACTTCAATGACCATGACACGCTGGTGGGCACTGGCAGTGGAATGCAGGCGGTCAATAGCGTCGGTGGCTATTGTTACGGCCGAATCGAAACCAAAAGAAACATCGGTTCCCCACACGTCATTGTCGATGGTTTTGGGAATGCTTACCACATTCACTCCCGCTTCAGCCAGTTTCGCAGCTGTTTTCTGCGTACCGTTTCCTCCGATGCACACGATGCAGTCCAGGCCGCGCTCGCGGATGGTCTGAAGCATGATGGCAGGTTTGTTTTCCGATACGGCACCCGCTTTTCTTTTGAACGGTTTTTCGCGTGAAGTACCAAGGATGGTTCCTCCCAGGTTCAGAAGTCCTGTCAGTGAGCTTTCGTCCAGTGGAACAATGTCATTGTCCAGCAGTCCCCGAAACCCACTATGGATTCCATAAACCTCCATCCCGTAATGGTTGATGGCTGTCTTGCATACCCCTCGAATGGTGGCATTGATTCCCGGACAGTCGCCTCCTGAAGTCAAGATTCCTATCTTCATGTTTTGCTGTATTAATAGATTGTGTGGTAAAGGTAAGAAAAAACTGTATATTTGTCATGATGCAGGAAAAAATAATGTTCCTCTCTGCTGATTTAGTCAGAAAAAATCTACCTTTGCATCTATCACATATAAGGATTTGAAATTTAAGAAGGAATGAATTCAACAAAGTTAATAGGAAAGATATTTGCTCCCAGACAGAGAGAAATTGACCTTTATGGGACAAAGGCCGAAGAAATTCAGGGCCGTGTATTCCGAAAACTGATACAGAGCGCTTCTGCTACGGAGTGGGGAAAGAAATATGATTTCAGCCAAATCCGGAATTATACAGATTTTCAGCGTGTTCCGATACAGACGTATGAAGATGTAAAAGGTTATGTTGACCGTATGCGCCATGGTGAAAAGGATGTGTTGTGGCCGGGAAAGGTCATCTGGTACGCCAAGTCTTCGGGAACAACTAATGATAAAAGTAAGTTTATTCCTGTCAGCCCGGAAGGATTGAAAGGAATCCATTATCGGGGAGGAACAGATGCAGTGGCATTGTACCTCCGTGAGAATCCTGAAAGCCGTTTCTTTTCGGGTAAGGGATTGATATTGGGAGGCAGTCATAGCCCGAACTATAACGTGAAGGACAGTCTGGTGGGTGACCTGTCGGCCATCCTGATTCAGAATATCAGTCCGCTGGTGAACCTGATTCGGGTGCCGAAGAAAGAGATTGCCTTGTTGAGTGAGTTTGAAGAGAAGGTGGAACGCATTGCCAGTACCACGATTCATCAGAATGTGACCAACATTTCGGGAGTTCCTTCCTGGATGCTGGCCGTGTTGAACCGTGTGCTGGAGAAAACGGGTGCCAAACATTTGAATGAGGTATGGCCTAATCTGGAGGTTTTCTTCCACGGGGGAGTCTGCTTCACACCTTATCGTGAACAGTACAAGCAGCTTATTCCTACAGACAAGATGCATTACATGGAAACGTATAATGCCAGTGAAGGCTTCTTTGGCCTGCAAAGCGATTTGCACGATCCGGCCATGTTGCTGATGATTGACTATGACGTGTTCTATGAGTTTATTCCTTTGGAGGAAATCGATAAGCCGAATCCTACGATTGTACCTTTGTGGGGTGTGGAAGTAGGACGTAACTATGCGGTAGTAATCAGTACCTCCTGCGGTTTGTGGAGATATATCATTGGGGATACGGTGAAATTCACACAGAAGGACCCATACAAGTTTATTATCTCCGGTCGTACCAAGCACTTTATCAATGCCTTCGGTGAGGAACTGATGGTAGATAATGCAGAGAAAGGACTGGAAAGAGCCTGCAAGGAAACCGGTGCACAGGTACTGGAATATACGGCAGCTCCTGTCTTTATGGATGCCAATGCCAAGTGTCGTCACCAGTGGCTGATAGAATTCAGTGTGATGCCGGATTCGCTGGAGAAGTTTGCCCAGGTGCTGGATACCGCGTTGCAGGAAATAAACTCAGATTATGAGGCTAAACGGCATAAAGATATTACCTTGCAGCGTCTGGAAGTAATCAAGGCTCGTGAAGGCCTGTTTCACGACTGGTTGAAACAGAAAGGAAAGCTGGGTGGCCAGCACAAAGTGCCTCGCTTGAGCAACAGCCGTGACTATATTGAAGAAATGTTGAAACTGAATAACTAAACTATATAGATGAAACCTATACCTAAATATATTGCTTTGTTGCTGGTCATTATCGGGTTTTATGCATGCGCGAGCACGGGGATGCCCGACGGGGGACCGTATGATGAAACGCCGCCCAAGTTTGTGCGTGCTACGCCGGAACCCAATGCCACGAACAACAAGCGCAAGAAAATTTCCATTGAATTCGATGAATACATCAAGCTTGACAAGGCATCGGAGAAGGTGATTATTTCGCCTCCTCAGAATGAGCGCCCGAAGTGAAGGTAAGCGGGCATCGGGTCCTGGTGGAATTTTTCGATACCCTTCGTGAAAATACCACTTATACCGTGGATTTCGGTGATGCCATTGTGGACAACAACGAAGATAATCCGTTGGGTAACTTTGCATACGCTTTCTCTACAGGCGAGCATATTGATACGATGGAGGTATCGGGGACGGTGCTGTCGGCTGACAACCTGGAACCGGTAAAGGGTATTCAGGTAGGGCTTCATAAGAATTTGGAAGACAGTGCATTCGTGAAGCTTCCGTTCGACCGTATTTCACGTACTGACAGCCGCGGGCATTTTACCATTCGCGGGGTTGCCCCGGGGAAATACCGCATTTATGCCTTGATGGACGGTAATCAGAACTATTTGTTTGATTCGAAGACAGAGGCCGTTGCTTTCTTGGATTCGTTGGTGGTGCCCGACATGCGTCCGGATGTACGTCAGGATACCGTATGGAATGAGTTGGATACACTGGCTTATGATACGATTTACGAGGTGCATTATACACGTTTCTTGCCTGATAACCTGATTCTGCGTTCGTTCAAGGAAGAGAATCCGATGCAGTATCTGGTGAAGAGCGAGCGTGAACAGTTGAACCGTTTTTCTTTGTATTTCAGTGCCAAAGCGGATACGCTTCCTACCATCAAGGGATTGGATTTTGATGAGAAGGATGCATTTATCATTGAAAGTAATCCGCGTAACGATACCATTCGTTACTGGATTAAGGATACCGTGATGTGCGAACGTGATACGCTGACCTTCCAGATGGACTATCTGGCTACGGACACGTTGGGACAGCTTGTGCCGAAGACCGATACCTTGCGTATGGTGAACAAGATTGACAAGAAACGACGTATGGCCTTGGCCGAAGAAGCCATGAAGAAGGAAGAGAAAGAGCGGAAAAAACGTGCAAAGAAAGGTGATACGCTGAAGGTGGAACCGAAATTCTTTGCGATGTCGGTAGATGCTCCTTCCAGTCTGGATTTGAACCGGAACATCGTGCTGAAATTTGAGGAGCCGGTGGAACATATTGACACGGCGGCCATTCACATGGCTGTCAAGGTAGACTCGCTGTGGGAGGATATACCGTTTATTCTGATGGCAGACTCCGTGGTTCCCCGTCAGTATCAGATTCTGCCGACTGGCAACCCGGACAGGAGTATCAGCTCAAAATAGACTCGTTGGGTATCAAGGGTATTTACGGACTCTATACCAACAAGGTGGAAAACCAGTTGAAAGTGAAGACTTTGGAAGATTACGGTACGCTGTATCTGAATATCGTAGGGGCAGGACCTCATGCCGTGGTGCAATTGCTGAACAGCAGTGATGGAGTGGTGCGGCAGCAGCCGGTGACGGACAAGAATACGTGTGACTTCTATTTTTTGCAGCCCAGCACGAAATATTACATCCGTCTGTTCAACGATGACAATAACAACGGGGTGTGGGATACCGGTAATTACGCAGAAAAGCGCCAGCCGGAAGAAGTGTACTACTTCCCGAAAGTGTGGGAAATGAAAGCCAACTTTGAGTTTGAAGAAACGTGGGACATACACGCTGTGCCGCTTGACAAACAGAAGTTGGACGAGATAAAGAAACAAAAGCCTGATGAGGCCAAGAAAATCAAAGACCGCAACAAGGAGCGGGCTCGTAAACTAGGAAGAACATGATAAGGAAACTGATTCTTTGCCTTTTCCTTCTGGTAGGAGGGATGGCAGCCAGCGCACAATGTGGTGCAGTGAATGATGCAATCAAGCCAGGAGAAACACTCTCTTATGAGCTGAAGTTTAACTGGAAATTCGTCTGGATTAATGCCGGATGGGCAAAGATGACGGTAAACGAGACGACTTATAACGGTCGTCCATGTTTGAAAACGGACTTGCAGTCGTACACCAACAAGAAGATTGACTTCTTCTTCAAGATGCGTGACACGCTGACCTGCATCACTTCGCAGGATCTGGTTCCTCTGTATTTCCGTAAGGGAGCAGAGGAAGGAAAGCGCTACACGGTAGATGAGGTAAAATTCAGTTACCAGAACGGAAAGTGTATCGTCGACCAGCAACGCACTTTACGCGGTAATACCGACAAGCATCATGACGAGATGCCGGTGTGTGTGTACGATATGCTGAGTATCCTCTTGCAGGCTCGTTCGTATGACCCTACAGAGTACAAACCGGGGCAGAAGATTCTTTTCTCTATGGCTACCGGAAGGGCAGTGGAGAAACAGACTCTGATTTATCGCCGTAAGGAGAATTATAAGGCTGAAAACGGGGTGACGTATCGTTGTCTGGTGTTCTCGCTCGTAGAATATGTGGGAGAAGAAAAGAAGGAAAAAGAAGTCATTACCTTCTATATTACAGACGACCGTAACCACTTGCCGGTGCGCCTGGATATGTACTTGAACTTTGGTTCGGCAAAAGCCTTCCTGACCGATATTAAAGGCAATCGCCACCCGCTGACTTCCATTGTAAAGGAACGGTAAATGTAGAGCTTTCTTCCTTGAAGAGTTTTTTGGGTAGGAGCAAGCAAAGGCATACAAAAAATCCTCAACTATTACTACGGGGTAGTTGAGGATTTACTATAAGGTAATTTAGAAGTTACTACGGGGTAGTCAAGCGATTACTACGT
>ENA-OQAZ01000058-OQAZ01000058.1-human-gut-metagenome-genome-assembly--contig:-NODE-58-length-50855-cov-4.067280_pt1 | contig 50855 bp, 41 predicted proteins | sample MGYA00242737_ERZ504531 | MGnify/ENA primary metagenome ERZ504531 (study PRJEB26092, sample SAMD00036244) | human gut metagenome | host: Homo sapiens | study: EMG produced TPA metagenomics assembly of... | reverse complement strand
AGGAAAGACATCGCTTGCTTATGATGGTTACTATGGTTTTTCTACAGTAGCAAAGAAACCAACCATGCTGAATGATGAACAGTACATCATGCTGATGAAAGAGTTTGCCGATAATGATGATATGCCGCTTGCCGGTGGTGTACCTACTGCTCCAACAGGCTATAATACAGACTGGTTTAATGAAATATTGAATACAGCTCCTGTTACTGAGCATAACATTACTGCTAACTTTGGCAGTGATAAGGTTCAAGCTTGCTTTCATTGAATTATCTAGACCAGAATGGTATTATCGGTGAAGATGCGTCATTTTACAAACGATTCAGCACAAGGCTGAACAGTTCCTATTCTATAAATGATTTCTTAAGTGTAGGTGCAAACGTCAACTATGCATATATAGAGAATAGTGGAGTGGCAACCGGCATCAATGGCTATAATCCGATATCATACGCTTATAATATTGATCCTACTACTCCGGTTTATGATGAGAATAGCAACGATACTTTCGGATATGGAGTCTCTCCTGTACCTTATAGCCGTATGTGGAACCCTATTGCATTTATGGATGAGGCACCTAAGAATAAAAATATTACCCAGCAATTTTTTGGTAATGTTTATGCTGAGATTACTTTTATTAAAGACCTTGTTTTCCGCACAGATTTTGGTATTAATCATCGGAATTTCCGTGGAAGAATGTTTGCACCAAAGTTTTTTCATTCTGCAGAATGTAAAGAAGATAATTCTAGGGTAGAACAAAGTACAAATGCTAATAGTAGTTGGCAGTGGGAGAATACATTGCGATATAAAAAATCTTTTGGTGAACATTCTGCATCTGTCCTGTTAGGTACTTCTGCATCAAGAGATGTTTATGAGTTTATGACCGGAAGACGAAATAAATATCCAAATGAAGCAATGACCAATGAGAATTACTGGTATCTTAATGCTGGTGATGTTATGACATCAGCTAATAGTGGCGGTGCTAATCCTAGACATAGTATGTTCTCATATTTTGCTCGTCTAAGCTATAATTATGCTGAAAAATATATGGCGGAAGTTGTGGTCAGACGCGATGGGTCTTCAAATTTCGGTCCCAATAACAGATATGCTACTTTCCCGGGCGTTTCATTAGGTTGGAATGTTTCAAATGAGAAATTCTGGAAAATTAAGAACTTTGATGTCTTCAAACTTAGATTCTCTTGGGGACAGAACGGAAATGAGCGAATTTCTCCATTCTCCTATACTTCTATTATTGGCAATAATTATAATTACACGTTTGGTAATGCCATCACTGTGGGATCTGCTCCTAATAACCTTGTTATTCCAGACGTGAAATGGGAAACTTCTGAACAATTTAATGTTGGTGCCGATATGACATTCTATAATGGTATGATTAGAGCAAGTTTCGACTGGTTTAAAAAAAGTACTAAGGATTTGTTGTTCCAGCCAACAGTTGAAGCCATTAGAGGTAATAATGCAGCTTTTAGAAACCTTGGTAATATAACAAACCAGGGTGTGGAAATGCAGATGACATTTAATAAAAATTGGAACGAAATCAACTTCTCTATTTCCGCAAATGCCTCATATCTTAAAAATGAGGTTGTAAAGATAGGAAATGCAAATGGATATACTGATGGTGGTAGGTGGAGAACATCTGTTAATGTAACGCGTATGGAGGAAGGTCATGCTATGGGTTATTTCCGCCTTTATAAGAACTTAGGAATATTCCAAAATGAAGAGCAGATACAAAACTATAAATCAAAAGACGGTAAAGTGATACAACCTGATGCCGTTCCGGGTGACTTTATATGGCAAGATACAAATAACGATGGCAAGATTACAGATGAAGATAGAACGATTGTGGTAATCCTTGGCCAAAATGGACATTCGGTTTGAATTTAGGTGCCGACTGGAGAGGTATTGATATGACAATCTTCTTGACAGGAAAAGCCGGATATAAAGTCTTCTCTGATATTTACCGTCAGGAGGCATACGGACGTAGCAACCTTCCATCATTCTACCTTGACAGATGGCAGAAAGAAGGTGATAATAATGGAGTGCCTCGTCTTTCATCCAAAGACCCTAATGGAAACTTCGGCAAACCATCCGATTTTTATCTTTATGATGGTTCGCATTTAAAGATTTCTTCACTTGAGGTAGGCTATTCATTCCCAACTAAATTAATAAATAAGTTAATGCTGAATAAAGCAAGAATTTATGCAGCAATTGATAATCTTGCCACTTTCACCAGCTATCCGTTTATGGACCAGAAGTTGGAAATATGGCAGGTGACAACATTCTTAGCACAGGTATTGACTATGGTACTTACCCTCAGACCCGTACATTCAGATTTGGTTTAAGTCTTAATTTCTAAAAATGAAAATTATGAAGTCGAAAATATATAATAATCTTGCAATACTTATGTTTGCTGTAATTACATCATCATCTTGCAGCGACAGTTTTCTGGATACAGCTCCTATAATGTCAGAAACAGAAAGTTCTTTTTATAGGACCGATGAACAGATGTTCAAAGCGCTTACTGCTTGTTATGATCCGTTAGCTCACATAGGTGGTGGTTCGGGTAATGCACTTGCTTCTATTGTACCTATGGGTGAAATCCGTTCGGATAATGCTCGTACAGGTGGTGGTTCTGATCAGGATCAGCCTTACATGCAGGCTATAGAGGATTATTCAAATACGAGTGTCAATTCTATCTCCGATAATTTGTGGAAAACACGTTACCGTGGTATATATCGATGTAATTTTGTAATAAACTCAGAGTATGACAGTCCGGAAGCTAAAGTTTATAAAGCTGAAGCTAAGTTCTTACGTGCCTGGTATCATTTTGAATTGCTGAGATATTATGGCCCGTGCTTTATCAGTCTTGAGACTCTTTATCCTGAAGGATTCAAGTTTACGAGAGATACTCGCGAAAATGTAAATAAAGCAATAGAGAAAGATCTTCTTGAAGCTATTCCTTCTTTAAAGGATAATTTCCCGGACACAATGAAAGGACGTATTACCAAGACTGCGGCTCAAACCCTGTTGGCCAAGGTCTATCTTTATTGGGCTGACTGGAGTAATGATGATGCTATGATATTTGACAAGGCGAAACCTTTATTGGAGAATGTAATTTCAAGTGGTAATTATACTCTGTCGGATGATTATTCCAAACTTTTTGCTGCTCATCAGGAGAATAACGAGGAATCTATATTTGAAATACAGACCTCTACCAAATCTGGTAATACAAACTGGGGTAATATCGATGCAGGCGAAGGTGCTATGTGGGTGACTTTCTGCGGACCGAGACAGTTGAAAAATAGTCCTGATTATGATAATGGATATGGCTTTTGTCTGCCTACTAAGGAATTGTATGATTATTTCCTTCCGGATGACCATGTGCGTCGTGATGCGGCGATATTTACTTACGATGAACTTGTAACCAAACCTAATGCCAATATTCAGGATGAATCAAAAAAAGTTGTTTGGGAGACAGGCTCTTACGGATCTGATTTCCAGGGATATGCCCAGAAGAAATATCCTCCTTTCAAAAATTACGATATGATAGGAAACCCCAATCTAAACAAGCCTGGAAACGTAAGGGTCATCAGATATGGTGAAGTGTATCTGATGCTTGCCGAAGCATATCTCAGAGGTACTAATCCTGATGAAGCAAAAGCGAAGTATTACATAAATGAACTCAGAAAGAAGCATGTTCATGCAGACGACGGAAGTTATATTGATGTTGACAAGCTAATGCAGATGTATCCTGACAGATTTAAAAGCGTAATTGATGTTCTATGGTATGAGCGTCGTTGTGAACTGGCATGCGAGGGTGACAGATGGTTTGACCTTGTCCGCTCAGGACGTGCCGAGGAGGTCATGATGCCTATTCTTAGAAGAGATTATGGTATCTCTGCATGGAGCAAGAAGTTCAATTATCTTCCTATCGGCTCTATTGAAATAAGCAATTCGGGAAACTCTCTCACAGAGTATCCGGATGAAGCTAATGAGTGATAGAGCGGATCTAAATCTTTATCATCCCTATTATATATAAAGGCAGTCTTTATAATCAGTTTATTGATAATGAAGACTGCCTTATTTATTTCAGATTATGTTATTTCTCTTTTTTATTCCACACCCTTACATAATCTATAAGATATTCAGAATCCATGTTGTTGTCGTCCGGTAGAGCTCCAAACCATTTGTTCGATTCATTGTTGAGGTTGATACGCAATGGCTGGTGCCAGTACTTGTTTTCTATTTCTCTGTACAGTATTCCGTCGATATACAGTCGGATATATTCCTTGCTCCAGTCAAGCCCCCATACGTGAAAGTCTTTCTGCAATTCGAATGGTATGTAGTACTTAGAAGGGAAGTCAATATGTTTCTTTATATCACCCTTATCTGCCGGAGCTTTAAATACATGTACGTTCGAATTCAGGTCATGTCTGTTGACTGGATTGCCGGGACAGTTCTCGCAAATGTCTATTTCTGTCCACCAGTCTCTTTCATTGTTCGACATCCAGAAGCCGAAAACCCATGGCGAGTCGTTTGGTCTCAGTCTTGCTTCGAAATATCCGTAAAGGAAAAGTTCTTTACTTACCAGGAAACCGGCAGTGTGAGTATATCCTTCGGGCAGTGTGCCTGCTTCCGGTTTGTAAGTTCTCATCACACAACAGCCATTCTCAAACGTAGTATTCTCCTTTGCAAAGAAAGTCGGTTGTCTTCCTTTCCATTTCGGGTTGTTCGGGAACCATCTTTCCTCATTCAGTTTCTTTCCTTTGAACTCGTCGGAGGCTTTTTTGTTGAGAACCCATCCGCCTTCGTTCTTCTGGTTGGAAAGAGGGTACTTGTTGTTAAGTCTTTTCGGAGCGTTGCTGAAATCAATGCTGTCCTTGTAGAACTTTTTCGGAATGGTAAGTTCAGTGGTTTCATTACCTGTTTTTGTACTGACTTGAGCTTTCAAGTCTGCTACAGTTGTACACGATACTGCTGCGAGTAAGTAAATTAAATAGTTTTTCATAAATTTGTTTTTACAGTTTGTTATGGTGGCAAATTTACTCTATATATACTTTATTCTTAGGGTGAAATTGTAATGTAATAATAGGTTAAACTTTTTTGTGCAAAGAAATATATTTGTTCGTTATTCAATATTGATTATTGATAATCAGATATTAGAGGGGTAAATTTATTTAATAATAGGGGGGGTAAATATTTTACCCCTTACTATAGTAATTAAATTATTGATTGTAAATCGAACTCAAGTGTATCTTTGCTTACAGAAAAAATTAATGTCATTATTTAATGTAATAAAATTATTATGAATAAGAAATCCATGAAAACAGCTTTAGGAGTGGCGGCATTAAGCTGTTGGCGTCGTGCAGTTCTACATACGCTCCTAATGTAGATTCTACTGTATCTTTAAAAGGTACAGATGTGTTTAAAGCGGACTCTGCTTCTATTGCGCAAAATTACACTATTCCTGAGTGGTTCAAGGATGCCAAGTTCGGTATCTTTATTCACTGGGGCGTTTATTCGGTTCCTGCATACGGAAGCGAATGGTATTCCCGCTGGATGTACAAGGAGGGTCATCCTATTAATAAGTATCACGTACAGACTTACGGCCCTTTGACGAAATTCGGATATAAGGATTTCATCCCTATGTTCAAGGCTGAAAACTTCAATGCCGACGAGTGGCTAGCAGTGGTAAAATCGTCAGGAGCGCAATACATTGTTCCCGTGGCTGAGCATCACGACGGATTTGCCATGTATAGCAGTACTTTCAATAAATGGAATGCTGTGGATATGGGACCGAAAAGAGATATTATTGGCGAACTGAAGAAGGTACAGAGAAAGCCGGTCTGCGTTTCGGACTGTCTTCTCACAGATGCGAGAATGCATGGTTCTATGAATATGGAATGGAAACTCCTTCTGATGTTCAGGACACTACAATCACCCTCTATGGCGAAAGACTGCATGAGCCGGAAGGTAAGGGTATGACACCATATTGTGGCAAATACGAAGGCTCTAATGAACGCTCACGCCGTCAGTTCCTTATGCATACATACGAGCTTATTGACAAATACCAGCCTGAACTGATATGGTTCGACTGGACTGTAGGAAAATATCCTTTCCAGCCTACTTTCTATAAATTCATGGCTTATTATTACAACTCGGCTCTCGACTGGAATAAGGAAGTGGTGGTTAACACCAAATTCGGATACGGCGACAATATCCAGGTGTTCGATATAGAAAGAGGTAAGAGCGACAGAATCCGTGAATATCCATGGCAGACTGATACTTCTGTAGGTAAGAAATCGTGGAGCTATTGTGTGGGCGAGGAAAACAAGAGTCCTGACCATATCATCGACGACTTTGTTGATATTGTCAGCAAGAACGGTAACTTATTGCTGAATATAGTCCTAAGGCCGACGGTACTATTACAGACGAACAGAAGAACGTACTTGCCGAGATAGGTAAATGGTTGAAGACTAACGGTGAGGCTATTTATGGCTCACGACCATGGGTGATTGCTTCCGAAGGACATAACGCAGGCACCGCAGGCTATATGACAGACAATACAAAAACTGAATATACAGCGGACGACATTCGCTTTACTACACGCGACAATAACCTCTATGCCGTGTCTCTGGCTTGGACAGATGGTAGTGTTACTATCAAGTCATTGGCTACTAAGTATTGCCGGAACGTAGAAATTGAGTCGGTTGAAATGCTTGGAAGCTCAGAGAAGATTGACTATAAGATGACTGACGAGGGTCTTGTAGTAAACTTCCCTAAGAACAAACCTACTGAATATGCACATGTGTTCAAGATTAAGCTTAAAGGGGTGGTGGTTTCCAAACCGCTATACGATAAGGTTGATAACGGATGCCTTATCACTGTACGTGTGGCAAACCATAATGCCGAGGATGCAAATGTCACTCTTAAAAGTGTAGTCGACGGTAATGAGGTTTCAACTCAGGTCGCTGTCAAGGCTAAATCAGAACAATGGGTTAAAATGCAGAATAAGGACGTAAAATCATTCGATGATATGTCTTGCAAGTTCTATTTCAATGATAATCTGACTTATGAAAACGAATTTAAAAAATAATATAATGAAGGGAATGGCTGTTATGCCATTCCTGTCTGTATGTGTTGGTGTCGCAGCACAGCAGAAACAGATGAATGTCATCTACATCATGTCGGACGACCATACTTCGCAGGCTATCGGCGCATACGGAAGTCGTCTTGCAGTACTGAACCCTACTCCTACAATTGATGAACTGGCAAGGGACGGTATGCTCTTCGAGAACTGTTTCTGTACAAACTCCATCAGTACCCCAAGCCGTGCATGTATCATGACCGGACAGTATTCCCATCGTAACAAGGTGCTCACTTTGGATGAAGTGCTTCAGCCGGACCAGGAATATCTGGTTGATGAGTTCCATAATATGGGATATCAGACTGCCATGATCGGTAAATGGCATTTGGGATGCGAACCGTCGCACTTCGACTATTATTCTGTATTCAACGGTCATGGCGGACAGGGCGAATACTTCGACCCTACTTTCCTTACAAGTGACGTAACTGACAAGAAATGGCCTAATAACCAGATAAAGAAAATGGGTTACTCCTCGGATATCGTGACCAACCTTGCTATTGACTGGTTGAAGAACAGACGCGACAAGTCCAAACCTTTCTTCATGATGCATCATTACAAGGCACCGCACGATATGTTCGAGTACGCACCGCGCTATGAATATTATCTTGACGATGTGGAAGTGCCTGTTCCATTGTCATTGTTCGATACAGACAAATGGGGCTCCGAAGGCACAAGAGGCAAGAACGATTCACTTCGTCACTTCATCGGAACTTCTGTCTCAAGCCGTCATGAAATCCGCAATTATGTAATGGAATATAAGTGCAATACAGGTGATGAAATGGAGAATACATACCTTGCCTACCAGCATTACCTGAAATCGTATCTGCGTTGCGTAAAGGGTGTGGATGACAACCTGAAACGTCTTTTCGACTATCTCAAGAAGGAAGGACTCTGGGAAAATACCATTATCGTATATACAGGCGACCAGGGTATGATACTTGGCGAACACGACCTGCAGGACAAGAGATGGATGTATGAAGAATCTCAGAGAATGCCTTTCATAGTCCGCGACCCGAGATGTCCTTACAAGGGAGCCAAGTCGGACCTGATGATTAACAACATTGATTTTGCTCCAACTCTTATAGAGATGGTCGGTGGCAAAGAACCTTCATACATGGATGGAAAGAGCTTTGCCTCTGTGTTCGAAGGCAAAAAGCCAGAAAACTGGAAGGATGCTGTTTACTACAGATACTGGATGCACATGATTCATCACGACGTTCCGGCACACATAGGTATCCGCACGGAAAACTATAAGCTGATACTTTTCTATGGCCGTCATTACGACGACAAACGTTACGGACAGAAATCAATGTCATGGTTGAAGAACAGCCACAAGATTGTTCCTACTCCGGTTTCTTTCGAACTCTACGATGTGAAGAACGACCCTTACGAAATGGTAAACCTGCTGATAATCCTAAATACGCCAAAGTTCTTAAGGACATGAAAAAGAAACTGCGTGAGTTGAGAAAACAGGTGGTGATACAGATGAGGCTTATCCTGAACTCAAGAAAGTGATTGATGAGGCTTTAAGATAGTAAGTTGACTGACTGATAATATTTATGGACAATAATTTTGTTTTTGGTTATAATATTCCGACGAAGATTCTCTTCGGATGTGGCGAACTTAAACGTCTTTCAACAGAGACATTGCCCGGCAAAAAGGCTTTGATAGTCATTTCATCCGGAACATCAATGCGTAAATATGGTTATCTGGATAAGGTGATTGGTCTGCTGAAAGAAAATAATGTTGATGCCGTGGTGTACGACAAGATATTGCCTAACCCAATAAAAGACCATGTAATGGAAGGTGCGGCAATCTGTCGTGAGGAAAATTGCGATATGATTATAGGTTTGGGAGGCGGAAGTTCGATAGATACAGCCAAATCCATTGCAATCATGGCATGTAATGATGGCGATTATTGGGAATATGTTGAAGGAGGTACCGGCAAGGGGCTTCCTTACAGCAAAGCATTGCCCATCATAGCCATTCCTACAACAGCCGGAACCGGAACCGAGGCTGACCCATGGACTGTCATAACCAATCTGGAAACAAACGAAAAGATAGGTATCGGCTCCACTTTAACTTTCCCATGTCTGTCGATAATCGACCCGGAACTGATGGTTTCAGTTCCGCCACATCTGACTGCCTATCAGGGATTCGACGCATTCTTTCATGCAGCCGAAGCTATATTGCCAATTGTGCAACCCCAATAAGTGATATTTTCGCTCTTGAGGCCATCAGACTGCTGTATAAATATTTACCTGTTGCGGTGAAGGATGGAAATAACCTGAAAGCGAGGGCAAAGGTGGCTTGGGCAAGTACGCTGGCGGGAATGTTGAATCCACATCCAGTTGTACTTCCGAACATTCTCTCGAGCACGCTCTCAGCGCATACTATCCCGCTCTTCCTCATGGTGCTGGCCTGATAGCTATAAGCGAGGCCTATTTCTCTACTTTTATTTATGACAGGACAAAGAGATATATGCGCATGGCAGATGTTATGACCGGACGCAAGAACCTTAATCCCGAACATTTTATAGATGCTTTGGTGAGAATGCAGAAGGAATGCAATGTCCGCGATTTGAAGCTTAGCGACTGGGGAATAGTAAAGGAAGATTTCCCTAAGATGATTGATAATGCGCGAACTGCCATGGGTGCATTGTTCAGTCTGGACCCTCATGAACTGTCGGATACCGAAATACTCGACATATATATAAAGTCATACAGATAAGTCTTTTTAAGAACAATCCCAATACAGTCTGTTACTGTAATTTCTTTCGGGCATCGTATCTATTATTGAGTGTAATGGTACGATGCTTTTTTGTTTTATACTATGAAATGAAGTTAAAGATTTATTTTTTTTCTTGATTGATTTTGATACGCATTCTAAAGTGGAAAATATCTATAATTATCTATTAACTACTATAAATACTTGATGTTTTAGATAAAATCAATAACTTTGTAATCTTGATGAAATATAAAGAATAATAGTTATATGTTTAGATTAATCTTAAGTTTAATATCAGTTCTGATTATAGTTTGCAAATCCTTTGCATCCAATGAGTTTGTCACAAGAAAGTACACTACTCTTGATGGACTTTCCCAAAATGACGTGCAATGTATTTATCAAGACTCTAAGGGTTTTATATGGTTGGCTACAAACGACGGTCTGAACAGGTTCGATGGGTATGAATTTAAGGTCTATGGATACCAGTCAAATGGTCTTACCAGTAATCTGATAGTATGTATTGATGAAGATTCTCATGGAAATCTGTGGATAGGTACTGCTGATAGAGGGGTATTCTTGTTTAATTCCGTAAAGAATGAATTCATTTCATTAAATATTGGTCATATAGGCATTGATAAGAATTTCACCTGCGACAAAATTCTGGTTGATTCGAAAGACAGGGTGTGGTTTCATTCCTCTGATGAAAGTATATACCTTGTAAATTACGATTTTTCCAATGGAAAAATAAATACTGTCTTAAAATCAACAATTAAATTACCATATATATCCGACATCATAGAAATTGATAATACAATAATGCTCTCGTCTGAAGACGGTCTGTACGAATGTAGCGTCCATAGAGAAAGATTACAGCTTAATAAACTGTTGGATAGTCCTATAGCTGCAGCTATAGTTATCTCGTCTTCTCAAATATTGTACTCTAATCTGGAGAATCATCAATTATGTTTATACGACAAGCATACTTGCAAGGTAAGCACCTTGTTGGAAAACTGCAATATTCGAAAAATGGTTTATAAAAATAAAAGATTATTTTATGCCACTACAAGTACTGTAAGTGTGTTGCCTTTTGATGTTTTACATGCTATCGAATCAAAGCCGCAGGTTATTGCTACCTATTCTTACAGCTATCCACAAACTATTGTTCTTGATAAAAATGATATTCTTTGGATAGGTTTTTTCAAGAGTGGCTTTATGAGCATACGCGAAAACAATAAACCAATAGAATTATTCAGGGAAATAGGAAATGACCATGTATCCTCCATTTATACATTTGCCAAATCCGATATTTATTTAGGCACAGAAGGCTCTGGACTATATCATTTTAATTCTATTACTGGAAATGCCAGACTTATTCCTTTCACAGCAAACAGGATAGTATACTCTACTACATACTCAAACTTTACCGACCGCATGTATGTGTCTCTGATGTACGATGGTATTTATAGTTTTACTTCAGATAATGATTATAAAAAGATTTCAGGCTTGAGGAATGTGCGCACAATGCTTGCCGATGGAAAATATTTGTGGGTTGGTACATATAATAAAGGTTTATTTAGATATGATTTGTCTACAGGTGTGATGAAGGAAATTAAAACATCGGAAAATAAAGAGCTAAAGATAGTAAGAAATGTCGTGAAAGATCATAAGGGGAATTTATGGGTAGCCTCCAGTTATGGCCTTAAAGTATTGAAATCTGCAGATTTGTATCTTGATAATCCTGTTTTGAATTCAGTGAAGGGGCTTGATGAACTAGATTATATAGTACCTATTTGTGAAGACCTGAATCATAATATATGGTATGGAACACTTGGGCTCGGATTAAAGAAAATCGTGGACTTGGATGACAGTCTGAATGTGCGTATTGAAGATTTCAGTACTGCAAACGGATTGAATAGTAATACCATAAAATCCATTGTTAATGGAACGGATGGAACATTATGGATTTCTACTAATAAGGGAATAAATTCGTTGAATATAAACACACAGAAAATAAAATCTTATGATATTTACGATGGTCTTCAGGACTATGAGTTTATGGAACTCTCGGCTGGAGTAATGACAGATGGAACAATGATATTCGGTGGTGTTAACGGAATAAACGTCTTTAGACCGAACGACTTCGATGTGATGGATTTCAATGGCTGTCCTACACTCGTTGATTTTAAAATCTTCAATCACAGCGTTGAGGCCGATTCTATATATTCCGTATATTTTGATAAAAGTGTATGTTTTGCAGAATATATAGAATTGCCTTATAATTTAAACACTTTCTCATTCCAGTTCAGCTCCCTGGATTACAGAAGTCCATATAAGGTTGTTTACGAATATATGCTTGAAGGTGTAGATAATTCGTGGATTTCCACTTCCGCTTTTCATCGTGAGGCTTTCTACACTAAGCTTTCTTCTGGAGAATATATGTTCAGACTGAGAGTCAGGAATACCGATGGAGTTTACAGTTCAAATGAACTTTCCATACCTGTCATTATTACCCCTCCTTTCTGGCGTACATGGTATGCTTATACATTTTATTTGATGTTGCTTGCATTATCCTTGTACCAGTTCAAGAGGTATTATACTTCAAGAGCGCAGCGTAGAAATGCAGTATATATAGCAAACATGGAAAAACGTAAGACTGAAGAATTGCTCGAGAAAGAAACAACATTCTTTACCAATATCTCGCATGAATTGAGGACTCCACTCACATTGATTCATTCGCCACTGAGTATGATTATAGAATCGGGCAAGTATTCGTCCGATAAGTATCTTGTCGGCATGCTGCAGACAATGGAGCATAACAGTAAGTTTTTGTTAAGACTTGTTAACCAGCTGATGAATTTCTCCAAGAGCGAGAAAGGAATGCTTAGTCTGAATCTCAGATATGGCAACTTCTCGTCTTTCTCAAAAGAGGTATTTCAGCAGTTCACGTATTGGTCAAAACAGAAAGGTGTTGGGCTGGAATATTCTGTTTCACGCAGTGATATAAGTTTTCTGTTCGACTCCCATCTTATGGAACAGATAATTTATAATTTGGTGTCGAATGCCATAAAGCATACACCTGCCGGAGGATTTGTATCGTTTACAGTTAATGAACAGGATAATAAAATAAACATCGCTATAGCAGATTCAGGAAATGGTATATCTGAGGATTTGAAAACTCATCTTTTTGAACGTTTCTATAGTCAGAATAAAAATTCAGCAGAGGGAGGTACTGGTATAGGTTTGTTTCTAACCAAACGACTTGTAGAAATACATAATGGAAATATCTCATTTGTATCAGAGGAAGGCAAAGGTACCGTTTTTCATGTACAGATTCCTATGATAACAGAGAGAGAAATGATGACAGAGAATCTTTTTTCTAATAATAGGAATGATGAAGAGTTTATTGATGTACTGAGTAGTAAATCAAGTGAATCCGAAGATATAGAAGACACAGAAGTAAAAGGAGAGTCACCTGTTGTGTTGATTGTTGATGACAATAAAGATATATGTAATATGTTATCATTACTGTTGTCAGATAAATATAAAATAATGATTGCTTATGATGGAGAAATGGCATGGAACATGATTCCCGATATGCAGCCAGATCTTGTTTTGTCTGATATAATGATGCCCGGCATGAATGGTCTGGAACTGTGTGAGAGAATCAAGCAGGATGTAAGGACATCTCATATCCCTGTAGTCTTGCTTTCAGCCAAGACTACATTGCAGGATTATCTCATCGGATATAAATTCCATGCCGATGCTTATTGTCCTAAACCTTTTGATAATCAGATAATGAAAGAGTTGCTGAATTCTATCATAACAAATAGGAAGCGGATTCTTCAACACAAAAAAGTCTCGACAATAAAGATTTCTGAGGTAACCACTACATCTACTGATGATAAGTTCCTAGAAAAACTTGTAAAGATAATAGAGGACAACATTGCGGATTCGTCTTTTCAGATAGAAGATATTTGTAAAGGACTTGGTGTTACGGCTTTAGTCCTGAACAAAAAGCTTAAAACACTTATGGGAGTAACAGCTAATGCTTTTGTCCGCTCCATAAGGATGAAAAGAGCGGCAGAACTATTGAAGACCGGAAGATATTCAGTTTCTGAAGTAACATACGATGTTGGATTCAATGATCTGAAGTATTTTAGAGAATGTTTCAAGAAAGAATTTGGTGTATTGCCACAACAATATAAAGAGCAGAATACTCAGACGGATTTGGATTCTTAATATAAGTGGGGGTAAAATTTTACCCCCTTTTTAAATATATAATTCTCCCCTTCGGTCCCGTTTTAAATAAATAATTTAGCGGCAGTTATAAAAGAAATTTCATAACCTATTGCTAAATTAAATTTTTTACAAATGAGAAATCAGGAAAAAAGGTACCATAGCAGGTACATGTTGTTCGTGATGCTTATCTTCTATACATTATCTATGTATTCACAGAAGATAACAGTCAAAGGAAAAGTGATTGATGCCGCCAATAATCTCGAAGTTATAGGTGCAGCAGTTCAGGTTGAAGGAAATTCTCTCGGTACTATTACCGATATTGATGGTAATTTCGTTCTGCAGGGGGTACCGGAAAAAGGAAACTTGGTGTTCAGTTTTGTTGGTTATAAAACTGTAAAGGCTGCAATCAAGAATGGAAAATTCTATAACATTAAACTTCAGGAAGACACAAAAGTGTTGGACGAAGTGGTTGTTGTAGGTTATGGCTCAATGCGTAAAAAAGAAGTTACAGGTGCAGTAGCACGTGTAAATTCTGAAGAAATTACAAAGATCAGTACATCAGATTTGGGAACCGCATTGCAAGGCATGGTGGCTGGAGTCAATGTTCAAGCTAGTTCTGGTGAACCTGGAGCGAAATCTAATATACAGATTCGTGGTATTAGTTCAATTTCAGGTTCTAGTGCTCCTCTTTATGTCGTTGATGGTGTTCCCTTTGAAGGTGACCCTGGTTTGAGTAATAATGAAATTGCTAGTATTGATATTCTTAAGGATGCTGCTTCTGCTGCTATTTACGGAACACGTGGTGCTTCAGGTGTTATACTAATTACAACCAAGAAGGGTAAGGAGGGTGAAATGAAAGTTGCTCTTGATGGATATTATGGTTTTCAACATATAACATCAAAAGTTCATCTTCTAGATGCTAATGAAGAAACTTTTGTAACTGTCATGGCTAACCGTATGGCTGAAACTAAGAATACAGATGATTTGGCTTGGTCAAGTTTGAAAAATTATCCTGTTAATTTCTTTAATAATACTCGGCTTTATGATTGTATAATAAATAATAACGCACCAATACAAAATTATTCAGCCAATTTTAGTGGTGGACAGAAAAATCTGACTTATAATATGACTGTTAACTATTTTGATCAGGAAGGTGTATTAATCAATTCAGACTATAAACGTTATAATATCCGTTCTAATACAAATTTTAAAAGAGGAAAATGGAATATTAATGCAAATCTTGCAATGCAAATAGAAGACCAGCTTTCTCCTGCTTGGGCTTTATTAAATGATGCATACGACTATTCTCCTTTACGTTCTCCAGTTGATCCTAATCTAGATATATTCAATACAGCAGGTGATCCAGGTGAAATTCAAGGTATAAGTTATACTTTAGGTCGATTAAAAGAAAGAAATGATAAAAATACAGAGTCATTTAATGGGAATTTTTATATTGCTTACGGTATATTACCTGGATTGAGTGTTTCTACACGTTTGAGTTTCGGTTATCTTAACCAGAAGATGGTTATGACACGTCCTGAGTTTGAAGTGTATAACCAAGATGGCGAAAGAGTCGTTAGTTCAAACTATCGATCGCAGATAAAAGATACCCATTCTAAGAATACTAGTATGACTTGGGAATCTATGGTAAACTATAATAGGAAAATCAAGAAACATGATTTTAAGTTTACTGGTGTTTTCAGTATGGAAAAATATACATACGAGATGTTTTTTGCAAGTATAATGGACTTATATACAAATGAAATACCAAATCTGAATGCAGGCTCGTCTGATATGTCTGTAGGAACTGGTGATGGTCAATGGGGGCAGGATAGAACAAGCACACTTATTGGTATATTGGCCCGTCTACAGTATTCTTATGCTGATAAATACATGGTTAGTGTTAGTGTTCGTCGAGATGGATCTTCAAAGTTCTCTAAAGAAAACCGTTGGGGTATGTTCCCTTCATTATCTTTAGGATGGAATATTTCTGAAGAACGATTTTGGGATAGACTAAGATGGATGGTTAATTCTTTTAAATTAAGATTAAGTTATGGTACAACAGGTAATCAGAATTTTGCTGATTATTCTTATGCTCCAGCTATCTATAAAAATTATGATTATGCTTTTGGAACAGGAGCTAAAGAAACTTTAGTAAATGGTCTTACTCAGTTGGGTTTTGCAAATCCGAATGTGAAATGGGAGACAACGCAGCAGCTCAATGCTGGTATTGATTTGGCTTTCATGAACAATAAGTTAATTTTGGGTCTTGATGTCTATAAAAGTAATAAAAAGAATATGCTATTTCCGATGGTTGTGCCTCCTTCTAGTGGTGGAGGACAGAATTCCACTGTTACATTGAATGCCGGTAATATGGAGAATAAGGGAGTTGAACTATCACTCACTCATAGAAATAAAATTCATGGGGTAAATTATAGCTTGACAGGAACATTTACAAAGAATAAGAATGAGATAACCTCAATGGCCGGTAAGAACTCTCTTTATTTCTTCTCAGAAGGAAAACCTATTTATAGTGGAAGTGATTATGTTACTGCTATAAAGGAAGGATATGAGGCTGGTGCTTTCTTTGTTATGCCTACAAACGGAGTTATAAATACGGAACAAAAACTTGCAGAGTATCAGAAACTTGTATCAAGTGCTCGTATGGGAGATCTTATGTATGTAGATACAAATAAAGATGGCATTCTTAATGATGATGATAGGGTTTATGCAGGAAGTGGTATGCCTGATTTTGAACTTGGATTGAATTTTGCAGCAGATTATAAGGGATTTGACTTTTCTATGAACTGGTATGCTTCTGTAGGAAATGATATTATCAATGCTACTAAGATATATTCTTATCAGAAGAAGACGAGTAAAGATCTTATATATATGTGGACTCCTACAAATAATACTTCAACAATACCTTCTTATCGTAATGAACAACATAACAATTATCGTGCTCATACAGATATGTGGGTTGAGGATGGTTCTTTTGTGAGGTTGAAAAATATTATGTTAGGTTATTCTTTACCAAAGAAAGTCGTTTCAAAACTTAGGCTTGGTAAATGCCGTTTTTATATTGCAGCAGATAACCTTCTTACATTGACCAAGTATGACGGTTATGATCCTGAAGTTGGTAGTAATGGTTTGTCAAGACGTGGTCTTGACTTTGGAACATATCCTATCAGTATACAAATGCGAGGAGGATTCCAACTTAATTTCTAATCTATTAAAATAAAAAAATATGAACTTAAAATATAAGATATTAACTTTTAGTTTATTGATGTCTGGCCTTGGATTTACATCTTGTGATGATTTCTTAACTCAGGAAAATGAGCATCAATTAACTACTCAGAAATTCTACAAAGACTTAGGAGATTGTGAAAATGGGTTGGCAGCCATTTATAATGCTTTTAAAAACACAAATATTTATCAACCAATGGATGAAAATCTGAGAAGTGATTTAGCGGTTGAAGCAAATAAAAACAGAATTAATCTTGTAAATGCTGCTTATCTTCAAAATTTTAATGATTCATACCAAACTTTGAGAAATAAATGGGCTGCTCTTTACACTGGTGTTTTCCGTTGTAATCAAGTTATAGAAGGAGTAGAAAAGGTACGAACTATTCTGACAGATGAAGTTCAATTGGTAAAACTCACTCAGATTGAGGCTCAGGCATATTTCTTCCGTGGTGTATTCTTTTTTTATCTTAATACATCTTTCAATAATGGAAATGTACCATATATTGATTATGTACCTGAAGAAGAAGATGACTATTATAAAAAGTGTACTCCAAGTGATGAAGTGAAGAAATATTATAGAGCAGATTTGCAGAAAGCGCTAGATTTAGGACTAAATGGTGAGTGGAAGGAGGCCGATAAAGGACGTGCTACTTCTTGGGCAGCAAAAGCTGTACTTGGTAAAAGTTATTTGTATGACGGTGACTACGATAAGGCTGCAGAGTATTTTTCTGATATAATTAATAACGGTCCGTTCACTCTTGTTGATAATATTATGGATAATTTTACCGCCGTTAATGAATTTAACTCAGAGTCTATTTTGGAAGTTTCATATTCAACTCAGTATAATACACAGTATGGACCTTGGTCGGATGCTACATTGTACAATATATGGGGCATGAATGTTTGTGGTTCAAGCACATCTTGGATTAATACATCTCCTTCTTTGTGGCTAGTAGAAAAATTCGAAAATGAAGCTGTTGATGAAAATGACCCTCGCAACTGGATTGAAGTGGAATCTGATAATTATCCTCTAACAGCTCCAAACAATCAGAAGGATATTATATATGATCAGTTAGGTCAAACTTTTAATTCTGTGATAGAAAGAAACGGGAAAAAATATAATAAAACCTATGTCTATCATTATGAAAATGGTAAGTATGTAGGTGTGCGTCAGCGTTTGATTCCTGTTGATGGAATTGGAAATGTTGATTACGGAAAACTTTCAGATATATATTCTGAACCAGAACATGAAAGAAAATTTAAATGGGAGAATGGTAAACCGTATCGTTTGAGAGCATATTCTTTAAGAGCATCTGCTTCATTGGCTATTAATGGAGATGAAGATTTAAGCTATTATGAAAAGACCACCCAACAGGTAGGTAAGTTCAATAATGGAATTACTGCTTATTTCAGAAAACTTACAAACTGGGATTCACGAAAAGACGAGGCAGATTTTAAGCCTGCTATGGCTTCGGGTATAAATTATCGTCTGATTCGTTTGGCTGATATCTATTTGATGTATGCAGAATGTCTTATCAAAGGTGGTACATCTGAATCTAATCTTCAAAATGCTATTAACTTTATTAATAGGGTAAGAAAACGTTCTGGTATTATTCTTATTGGTAAGCAAAACCTTGGTGAATATCCTGAAGCTACTTATGATGATAGAGACTTGAATTCTAATGATGTTATGCAGCATTTAATGTATATTGAAAGACCTATGGAACTTTGTATGGAAGGGCATGCCATTCGAGTTATTGATTTACGTCGATGGAATGTTACAAAAGAACGCTTCACCTGGCTTTCAAAACAGAAATATCTTATAGGTAGAGGGACTTTCTTGGCTCCTACTAAGGAAGACCCTAATAGTCTGTATGTTGGTCAAAATTGGGGTAAACAGCGTCCTTATAGAGCTGACGATCCTGATACATATCTTAAACCAGTATCTGATTATATTCAAGCATCAATGAACTATGGACCAAGTGTTGCATATTGGCCTATACCTAACATAGAATCAACTTCTAATCCTGACATTAATAACTAGATATGATGAAAAATAAATTTTTATATATAGTTTTGGTGATTACATCAATTATTTCCTCCTGTAAGGAAGATGATTTTGAACCATTGAATGATGTGGCAGAATGTACTTGGCATATGAGTACTGAAGCTGAGAATATATCTCCGATTCAACTTAATCTTAAAGAGTATATTAGTATAATGGATTTGTCTCAAGGTAATTTATCACATGAATGGACTGTTTCTGATGATGGAACTAAATTCCTTAGTGGTAAGATGCAATGGGGTCAGAAAGAATATGATAATCTGGTAGATGAATCTATTCCTCATGTAAATAATGAAAAGACAATTCATGTATATTTTACAAAGGCTGGTGATCATACAATTAGATTGCGTAATACATTCTCTAAACAGGTTGTATATCCTTACTCAGAATGGAGTGCTGAGCTTCAGACTTATGTGAAGAAATATACTTATGCAAGAAAGGAAGGCGATGTCTATGTAATGGACACTACATTTCATGTGCGTGTATATGATCTGAATCTGGTTCCTGCTATTAGAATGTATAGTGACCCTGAATGTACTCAGGAGATTAAAATGGGACAGATTGGAGGCACTGAAGAGGCTCCTGAGTATGAGACGTATGAACTTGAATACGGAAAGAGTCTTTATGTAAAAGATGACTCTTATGGATTGCCAAATTATTGGAAACTTGTATGTTATGCTGCCGGTTTTGAGCAGGAGTTTACAGACTTTCCCGATGTTTATGAGCTTAAACTTAAAAAGTTTTCTGATAAACCTCTCAATCTTAACTTGACGGTTGAGAGAAAAAGCGATCCTAATAATAAATATCAGCCAACAGCTATGGCTAAATCTGTTGTGGTTCCTCTTAACATTAAGGTAGTTCCTACACAAGACCCTGTTTCTTACAAAATCCGTCAGATAGACCAGTGGAATATTGCTATTGACCTTGAAAACTCAGAGTTCGGTTATAAGCCTATTGACGTAAGTGCTTTAACTTTAAATTATCGGAATAACTATAATGGGAATAATAATTCAGGTACAATTGCAATAAATAAAGCAGAGGTTAATAATACTCATCGTTATGAGTTAAAATTGACATTGGGTGAAAAAATTTATAATACTGATGATTTGATTCTTACAGGTACTTTAAGAAAAGCTTTATATGGAGATGCAGACTTGACAATTTCTTCTTCAGAACCTAATGTTGTTACAACATATGCTTCATTCTTGGATGATGGTTTTGAGTATCCTTCTACTTATGAAGACTGGAAGGTGGTTAAAGCAGATGTATTGCCGGCTCAATATCAGCCATCATCTGTAGTTGATAATCCATTACAAAATGCGGTTAATTCAAGTGCTAAATGTTTACGTGTAGATGCTGTAGAATTCAGTAGAGCTCTGATTTCTAAGCCATTTAAGGGTGGTAAAGGTACTTATACAATTAAATATAAGTATTATGTTCCAGGTGAAGTAAGATCAGGTTTGACAGCGTGGTTTGTTCCTTCCGATAAACCAGGGCAACAGGATCCTTCATGGCTTGAGACTCCTACAAACAAGCTGCCGTGGGAAACATTACAGTCTGGAATATGGAAAGAAGTTACAGGTATTATTACTTCTAAGGCAGAAATGGAAAGTGTAATTCTAAGTTTACGGTTCAATTATTTCTTTGGAGAAATTTATTTTGATGATATATTCTTCGGATATATTGAAGTTAGACCATAAAAATATTAATTATGAATACCAAAAATAAAATATTTCAGGCATTGGCAATCTTATGCATGACTGTGTTGCTTTGGTCGTGTAAGAATGATGACTGGCATGCTGTTGAATTAGATAATACTCCGGTTTACGAACTATATGCATTAAAAGATGCCGAAACTAATCAACCGGTAAACATCAGCAAGTTTTCTGTCTATCGTGAAACTTTTGACTGATAGTATGGCAGAACGATTTCCAGACATTGTGGATGAATAAAATAGAGTTCTTTGACGAGTCTAATGACCAACCAGACCAATTGCCGGAATGGTTGGAAATAGATCTTGATAAGGAAAAATATCTTACTTTCTCTTTTAATGAAGTCTTTGTAGTGACAGAAGAAATTCTGGATCCTGAAACAGGAGAAAAAGAGATTAAGGAAGTTGAGAAGAAGCGTATGTTTGTCTTCATGGGTAAGAAGGAGATTAATTCATCTGCCGGTTTCGGACATCTTACTGTTACCGAAGATGATGGAACTGTAGTAGAGTATATCGCAGGCTTGAATGATATATTGAAACCAGCTGATCAGTAGTAATTCACATAGGGAAGGTATATAATGCTTTTGTTATTGTGAAAGAAGTATTATCTACCTTCCTTTTTTTAGTATTGTGTTTATTAATAAAATATTATACGATGAAAATTGTAACTTTGGGAGAAATAATGCTCAGATTGTCCACTCCAGGCAATACACGTTTTGTTCAATCAGATTCTTTTGATGTCGTTTATGGTGGCGGTGAAGCAAATGTAGCTGTAAGTTGCGCAAACTACGGACATGAAGCTTATTTCGTTACTAAACTTCCCAAACACGAAATAGGGCAATCAGCAGTAAATGCACTTCGTAAATATGGTGTCAGAACTGATATATAGCTCGTGGTGGTGACCGTATAGGTATATATTATCTTGAAACTGGAGCTTCTATGCGTCCAAGTAAAGTTATATACGACCGTGCAAATTCTGCAATATCTGAGGCAGAACCATGTGACTTTGACTTTGATGCTATTATGGAAGGAGCAGACTGGTTCCATTGGTCAGGTATTACCCCAGCCATTTCTGATAAAGCTGCCGAGTTGACTAAACTTGCTTGTGAGGCAGCTAAGCGTCATGGTGTTACAGTCTCCGTAGACCTTAATTTCCGCAAGAAGCTTTGGACTAAAGAAAAGGCTCAGTCCATTATGCGTCCATTGATGCAATATGTTGATGTATGTATTGGAAATGAAGAAGATGCAGAACTTTGTTTAGGATTTAAACCTGATGCTGATATAGAAGGAGGTAAAACAGATGCAGAAGGATACAAAGGTATTTTTACTGCAATGGCTAAAGAGTTCGGATTTAAATATGTTATCTCTACTTTGCGTGAATCATTCTCTGCTACACATAACGGGTGGAAAGCAATGATTTACAATGGTGAAGAGTTCTATACATCAAAACGTTACGACATTGATCCTATTATTGACCGTGTAGGTGGTGGAGATTCTTTTTCTGGTGGTATTATCCATGGCTTGCTTACTAAAGTAACTCAGGGTGAGGCTTTAGAGTTTGCAGTTGCAGCTTCGGCTTTAAAACATACCATCAATGGAGATTTCAATTTGGTATCTATTGAAGAAGTTGAAGCTTTGGCTGGTGGTGATGCAAGCGGACGTGTACAAAGATAATGCGAAAGATAGATTATTATATTTTAAAATTAAGATAATAGAAATGAGCAGATTTGATAAAGTAGCAGTCTTTAATAAAATTGCTTCAACCAGAATGGTTCCGGTATTCTACCATAAAGATGTGGAAATAGTAAAGAAAGTAGTAAAATCATGTTATGATGGTGGAGTTCGAGTTTTCGAATTTACAAACAGGGGAGATTTTGCACATGAGGTTTTTTGTGAAGTGGTAAAATATGCCGCAAAAGAATGTCCTGATATGCTGTCGGAGTTGGTTCTGTTGTTGATTCTGCGACTGCTGCACTCTATATTCAACTTGGTGCAAGTTTTGTTGTAGGTCCATTGTTTAATCCTGAAATAGCAAAAATCTGTAACCGTCGTCTTGTTACTTATATGCCCGGATGTGGAACGGTGTCTGAAATAGGCTTCGCACAAGAGTCGGGATGCGATCTTTGTAAAGTATTTCCTGGCGATGTTTATGGCCCTAACTTTGTAAAAGGTATATTGGCACCAATGCCATGGTCTAAGCTTATGGTTACCGGTGGAGTTGAGCCGACAGAAGAAAATCTCAAATCATGGATTAAATCTGGAGTGTATTGTGTTGGTATGGGTTCTAAGCTCTTCCCAAAAGATGTTCTTGAAAAAGGAGATTGGGGTTATATAACCAATAAATGTCGTGAAGTTTTAAATTATATATCGGAATTTTAGTGATTATTTTTATCAGCACTGGTTATGGTTTGCTGGATTATAATTATATAAACCCCACCAGAATTTTTATTTTGGTGGGATTGTTTTTCTGGGCTATAGTATTAATCTTTTATATATTGCTATGATTTTTGGCCATCGTTCTTTTTCTGTAGTTCCCTAAGCCAAAATTTTATATCTGGACCTATGTAACAGTATATTCATTAAAGGCATCCTGCATACGTTCATATATTTGGCTGAGTGTTTCCGATATTTCCATTTTAACCAACTACTTTGTACTAACCATTGTTAATTTAATTCGCTGATTTTTAGTGTTTAATTAAATATTAATCGAAGTATTTATGAATAACAGCTTTACAAAATACCTATTAACAGGCTTTTTTCCCCTGTTTATAATACTACCGGTCCTAGCAGGCAGAGAAACTGGCAATTCTATAGTAACGGTAGATTATTATACTAAAAGATATTTGGGGAATGTATCATCATTGGACAGGAGTAAATATTTTAACATACATTCTATAGATGACAGCGATCCCGATATCAGTAGTTTTCTTAATAACTATGATGTAGGTTTGGGCAGATCTTTTTGGGGACCATATTCGTATGCATACAGCAAGACAAATGAAGTAGGTAAATATCCTCAGGTGAAACCTTACAGCGGAAGTATTTCTGTAAAAAGATATATAGCTACCGAGCATCCCAATATACAGACCATTCAAGGTGGAATTGACATTGAGGCTGCAGGCGTATGGGCAGCTGAGTACTATTCCAATAGTGAAAGAGTTCCTGAGTTCTTTGAACCACTCAACGAACCATTTGTTCATGCAGATGATGTGTACTTCACAATTAAAGGTCAGGCCATGCGTGAATTGATGACCGATTTTTATGCTTCAATAGGTAAGCATATACATAATAACCCACGCTTGAATGGAAAAATGAAGGTGATAGGTTATGCTGCTGCATATCCTGCTTGGGAAGACGGAAATTTCAATTACTGGAATACCCGAATGAAAATGTTTATTGACCGTGCCGGTGAATACATGGATGCGTTTTCCGTACACCTTTATGATGGTATAAACGTTACAGGGACTGATTCTAAACGCTCAGGAAGTAACTCTGAGGCTGTGCTTGATATGATTGAGGCATATACCTCCATCAGATTCGGCAGTCCGAAACCCCTTGTGTGCTCGGAATTTGGTGGAATAGACAATGAGTTTGATGACGAATTTTACCGTCCTTTGCAGAGTGTCAGGTCTGTGTCTTCTTTCAATCATTTTCTATTCAATCTTCTAGAGCGCCAGGATAATCTGCTTATAGCAATACCTTTCGTATCTGATAAGCTGAGTGGCATATCACTGCTGCCAATAATTATAGCTCCTATTGTGCGGCATTATTCATACCGGACAATCCTCAGGACTTGAAGAATACAGAGTGGAAGCTGAATGACAAGAAATATTTCTTCGAACTTTGGAAAAATGTAAAGGGTGATCGTGTTGACATAACCAGCAATAATCCTGATATTCAGGTGCAGGCATTCAAGGACGGCGGCAGACTGTATATTGCCCTTGATAATCTTGATGATACCCCACAGACTGTATATCTGAACAATAAGAATAGCTGGAAGGATGTATCGAATGTCACAAAGCGTTCTTTATATGTTAATTACAACTCGGGTATAGAATATTCGGAACAGAATATCCCGTCCATTCCGGAAAGTGTTTCCATAATCCCCAATCAGACCATTATTCTTGTGGCTGATGTAGCGTCAGCGGATATACCAATTCCATTATCAGGAAAAAATATTACAGCAGTGAGTATCTGAAACCAATTTCCGCTGGATCGTCCCTTTCGTTCCCTTTCACGGGAATAAAGTCAGGTTCGGGTAGAGCATGTCTGCGAATGTCAATAGGTCGTCCTGTCTCAGCTTCCAGAAAGCCGGTGGTGAAGATTAACGGTACCGCTGTGAGTGTTCCCGACAACTGGAAGGGCTATAACCAGAGCAATCGCAGTATATTTTTCGGTATGATAGAAGTGCCGTTCGACATACAGTTGCTGAGGAATGGTGATAATAATGTCGATGTCACCTTTTCCGACGGAGGAGGTCACGTATCGTCCATGATTCTTCAAGTTGAGAAATATACTGTCTCTACCTTACAGAATGGACCTTCAGCGATGGACTTTCGGCATGGCAGCCATTAAGCAAGCGTGGAACCGTGTCTGTCAAGACTGACAATGCAGGTAATAATGCAGCCTGTATATCCGGTCATGCAGGACTAATGCAGAGGGTCGACATGGAGAGTGGCAGGACTTATCGCTTCTTGGCCGATGTAAAGACCGAAGGTGCATGTAAGTTAAAGGTTCTGATACAGGATATGCCATCAGGAACGATATGTGAAAAAGAATTTTCTTCTCCCGGCAATTATAAAGCCGTATCTTTCGATTTCAATTCTTCAGGAAAAAAAGTAGGGTGTGCCATTGTGTGCGAAGGGCAGAACGACTTGGCTTGGATTGATAATATTGTCTTATTACCACAAAACTGATTATTATGAGGAATTTTATTAGCTTTTATATTCTGATTATTATGTGCTTCCCGTTCATCTCGTGCAAGGATGACACTGAGATTGCTGATTTCGAAGTCTCAGAAGTGGGGTTCGACGCGAAGTTGCGCGATGTCCTGATTCAGAAAGGTTTCAGTTTCAATGAAAACGGAGAACTGATTTGTGACAATCAGGTTCTCAATACCACTTCTTTGAACTTGAGCAGATGCGGACTTACATCGATAAGTGGCCTGAGGAGTTTCCCTTCTCTCATAGAGGTAAACCTTGAGTATAACGACTTCACTGTATTTGACTTTGGTGATTTGCCCGAAGAGATAAAGTCGGTAGCTTTACGCGGCAATGACGGTATTACTTCATATGTCAATCTTATGTCGGCCGACGGTACTACGGCTCTTTGCAGGAGTCTTACATATCTGAAGTTGCCTTATTTTGCAAATGGAACACTGATGTCATTCCTGCATTCTACAAAGCTATGTCAAATAAATGTCTGGTAGTTATGTCGGATCAGGATGGAAATTACACTGAATATTCCATAAACAGAAAGATTCCGGACCCTATGCTTCGCTTGTATCTTTACAAAAATTTCCCGTCAGTGTTTGTCTCCTCCTCGGAGATTGATGTTACAAAGAGGATAACCGAAGGGAACGACTTGATAATCCTGTCGCAGACAGCCAACCTTGAGGGCGTGGAGTATATATTATCAAATCCGGGCTTCAGAGGAAAAGTAGATATCTCGGGAGTGAAGTCCCAACATTATTCTATGTCGTATGTCAAACCATCGGCTGGAGTTTCAAGCTTTTCTATTTCTAATATTGATACGCCATTAGGGATGGATTTAAGTTCTGCTTCATCATTGAAGGTACTTAGCGTGGAGGATAACAGCTTGCTTCAGACGCTAGTTATTCCATCCGTTATACTGCATGATGATGTGAGTGAAACTTCGATATTTTGCAGTGAGATTTATATATCCGGTTGCCTTCATTGGAGAGTGTATCTCTTCAGACCGCCAATAGCGGGAATATGATAGGGAAATTGCATTTCGCAAATCTTCCGGCACTTGATTGTCTTGATGTATCTACAGTGGGAGCTGTAAATACAGTCGTTCTGACTGACGTAACTCAGACATAGGTAGTATGCTCCTGCCGACTGAGCTTACAGCGTTTCTTGACGGGACAGGACGTTTTTCGTCTACATCACAGATTGCACTGTGTATAGATCATCCCAAAGCATCGTCATTCAAGGAATATTGTAAAAATGTTGCAGATATTATAGATGTGAGCTTTTTTTATTAAATAGATTTTTTGTGTTTTATTTTTGTCTTTTTGAGAAATGTGTTCTTCTCAGAGCACATCTTTTTTAGGGGTAGTAATATATTTGTTTAGAACGTAGGCAATTTTAACCTTAAACTTGCCCGCATTTTTTCGATTGATTTTTTCTCTTTTCATGTCGTGAAAATTTTCTCAAACAGTAGCTATTATGTAAATATACTTGTGGTCTGGTATTATTCTTTTGTCAGGTTTTGTAAATCATAGCAAATCGTAAAACAATTGTTTTAAGGAGTGAAATTATTGTGTATTAGAGGGTGGTGGAATTTTACCCCACCTTTTACGATGTAAATCCCCCTTATTGCTTTCATGAAACTTAAATACTTTTGTCATGTAACAAAAAATCTAAAACTACAAAGTTATGAGAAAAGCAGTATCGTGTTTATTTGCCGCATCTTTAGTCTTATCATCTTATGCTATAAATAATAATGATAAGGAATATTATTTAGCTGAAGAGCATATCAAGAATTTGCCCGAGGCTCCTAAAGGTTATAAATGGGTAGTTAACGAGGATTATACAGATGAATTCAATGGCAGACGTTTAAGTGCTTCAAAATGGCATGCGAAAAGTCCTTATTGGACTAATGGTCGTCCGCCTGCAACATTTAAGGCCGAAAACGTGAGTGTCAAGAAAGGTTGTCTTCGTATAACCAATACAGTTTTGTCGCCAACGGAAGGACTTGACGGAAAACCGGGTGATAAATATAGCCTTGCCGGTGGGGCGGTTGCTTCTGTAAAGAACCAGGCTCACTATGGATATTATGAGACAAGGATGAAGGCTTCGCTCACTACCATGTCCTCTACTTTCTGGCTTTCCAATCGTCCCGTTGAAAAGAAAATAATTAAAGATGGTAAGGAAATAAGAACTTGGAGCAGTCAGGAACTGGATATTATCGAGACTATGGGGGTGATAGGAACTGTTAATCCGGATAACCCATGGAATAAAAAATGGAATATGCAGATGAATAGTAATGCTCATTACTGGTATCAGGAACAGGGAGGAAAAAGAACGAGTTATACTTCAAACCGTTCGGATGTAGAGTCTTATGAAACTGACCCTTCGGCAGAAGACTTTCATACCTACGGATGTTGGTGGGTAGATGCAAATACCGTGAAATTCTATTATGACGGTAAATATATGTACACTATCAAACCGACAACAGAATTTACAGATACTCCTTTTGATAGACCAATGTTCATACATATAGTTACAGAAACATACGACTGGGAGCCTAAAGTTCCTACAGAAGATGATTTGAAGGACAAAGAAAAAAAGTACAACCTATTATGACTGGGTCAGAGCTTATAAGTTGGTGCCAATAGAAGAGTGATTCTAATAAATACATTAAGTCTTAAATTTTAAAACCTTAGAAAAATGAAAAAAGAAATTTTAGCAATGATGGCTTGCGGAATGATGATGACTTCTGCATACGCTCAGGAATTCAAAAATGGTGATTTTGAAACAGGTGACTTGACAGGATGGCAGGTATGGGAAAATAAGACCAACGATATCGTTGATGTCAAGAAAGCACATAGTGGCAATCATGCCGTAGAAGTGAGAGTCGGAATGTGGCAACAGTTTAATATTACATACGAAGCAGGCGCCGAATATGAAATTACTGGTTATACCAAGTATATATGGGGTGAGCAGCCTTTCTTCCGTATGGAATATTATAATCCTGATTCAGGCCAACTTGAAGAAATTGCAATTTCTAATGTGAAGAAAGACCGTAAGAACTATCAGGAAACAAAAGTGAAATTCAAACTGAAAGAAAACGGTTATGTATATCGTTTTACTATGGTGCCTGGATTGGGAAATGGTGGCGCTGTACTGTTTGACGATGTGAAAATTGAAAAAGTTAAATAAATTTTTTAGGTGTTAAATTATAGATTCGGTAATTAGATTTAGTTGTTTATTTATTGTGATTGAAGATAGTAAATCAGAAATATATGTCCTAAAGTGATGGCATCTTTTTCTGATTCCGTATTTAATAAGGGTGAATTGTTTTGTTTTCAGGATGTTAAGGCATATCAGGGGCTTTCTCTTTTATGCCTTTTATACTAAAGATTTTTGGTTTGACTTTAAACAATATGAATTATGGTTAATATAAAACCAAGAGATCTGTCTGTGCGTAACTTGCTGATATTTCTATGCTTTCAGCTTATGATTATTTCATGTGAAAAAGACGTTGCTTCGTTAGAAGGAGGTGACGGTACGCCAGCAGAGAATATAAAAATAGAATATGTAGTTTATAAAGCTGGGCAGACGGATAATATGCCTGTTAGTATGATTGATTTACCATATGGAGAAACAGTGGAATTGGGTATAAATATAACCAGAGACAATTTCCCTTATACCGGTTATAAGTCAATAGTATGGGGAACTTCATTCCCAGATGTATTGGAAATTACACCTTCGGATGATAAATACAGATGTACTGTAAAGGCTAAGAAAAGCGGTAGGAATTCAAATATAGGTGTGTCTGTTGATACTGGTAATGGTATTAAAAGTGCCGCATGTATGGTGGCTGTGCCCGTGGTGCCTGCTGAAAAAGTTGAAATTGCAGTAACCGATGATATAGAGGTGGATGAAAACGGCAACAAATCGTTGAAACTTGACTTTGGAAGAGATAAGGCATATCAGCTGCAAATAGCTGTAGAACCTGATTATTCTACCGATAATAAGGTGGAATGGAAATCTTCAAATCCTGATGTGGCAACTATTGATAAGGATGGATGGATTACTACATACAATAAGGCCGGTGAGACTGTCATTACTGCTAAGCATATACCTGCTGTGGTATCAAGATTTTCAAGAAGTGGCGAAGAACATGAAGGAGAAACGCTGATGTCGATTACTCTGACCGTGGTTCCTACTATAGATTCCGATTTGACTGATGGTGAACACGGAGGTTTCGAGAACGATGGAACTGAATGGAAGCCGGATTAAAAAAATAAGAAAATACAAGTGATGTGATTTTTTAATTAATAAAATTGTTTAATCATGAAAAATACAATGCTTTTTTGTGGATTTACATTGATGACTATTGTAATGTTCCAGTCTTGTACAAAAGATGAATTGTCTAATTTAAATACAGTAAGTAGTCCACAGGAAATGACTTTTATTGCAGGTACGTCTTCAAGCCGTACTTCTTTACAGAATGGAACTCAGGTATGGTGGACCGCCGGTGATGCTATCAATATCTTCTCTGGTGCTGAAAACAATAAATTTACTACTGCAGAAGGTGGAAAATCTATTGTTACATTTACGGGAAAGGCTACTCCTGCCGATTCATATACTGCTCTTTATCCTTATAATGCTGAGGCTTTGATTTTAGATGGCGCTGTTACTACTACACTTCCAGCAGCTCAGACGGCTCCGGTTTGGGGATTCGATGCAAAAGCAAACATCTCTTTTGCTACCGCAACAGACGAAAACAAATCGCTGTCGTTTCAAAACACTTGTGGATTGATTAGGTTTAAAAATAATCTGACTGACCTTACAGCTATTAAGCTTACTGCTCAAGGAGTAAATATTGCCGGAAACGTAAAAATTGATGCTTCTGGAAATCTGACAGTGGAATCCGGTTCTAACGTAATAACACTATCTGCTAAAGAGGGAACATTTGTCGGTCCTAATGATGCTAATGCCAATGCAAAGGAATACTCAATGGTTGTACCTCCTGTGACATTTACTGGTGGATTTACCTTGGAATTGTCAAAGACTTCTGGTAATGAAACTTATACATTCAGTGGCGAAAACCTGACTATTACTAAAGGTCAGATTGTAACAATTGAATTGAAAGAAGCGGTCAGCCTCCTGTAGTTGAAGAACAAACAACTGCTATTGTAGCAAGTGCACAAGAAATTGTTACAGATCCTACTACCGGTAACGACCGTGTAGTTCTTACACTTGATAAGGATGTTGCCGGTACATTCACTGAAGCAGTAAAAAGTGCTTTTAAAGTATCGGTTGCTGGAGTAGAAATACCAGTTTCTTCAGGTACAGTGTCAGGAAAAAATATTACTCTTACTTTAGGTGATAAGATTTATAGTAATGATGAACAGATTACAGTTATTTATAATACAGACTATGCTGTCGGTGATTTGACAACAGCTGAAAATGGTAAAACTGCAAATATCAAAATCGAGTCAGCAACTGTAAACTTGGCACATAACACAACATGGGAGCTTAATTTCGCTGATATCGCTGCTGCCGGTGATTTCTACGATCCATCTACATTAGAAGGTGTTGCTTCTGTAACAGAAGACGGTATCTTGAATGTGTCAGCTCCAACAGGAGGTAAAAAATACATCTCTAAGGAATTCAAATTGCGTACAACAGCCAATTATAAATTTGAATGCGAGTATGTAACTGCCGGTGATCCTGCTCTTACAGTACGTTTTGCAGATCCAGTAGCAACATCCAACAAAGATATTTTTAAGGTATGGATTAAAGATGGTGTAAGCCCTGAAAATTTGGTTTCTGACTATAATGTGATAACAGCAGAAGGTAAATGGTATATGAATTCTCAAGGTGCAGGAAATGTCAGTGATGCCCCAACTGTTGGTAAATTCTCAATTGAACATGCCAATGGCGGAGCCCAGATTAAAGCTATCAGACTTATTGAAACAGAAAACAGACCGGACAGCAAAGCGGATGCTAGTTTTAATGGAACACATGGAGAATATACCAATAATAATGTAACTTGGACTAAGCAATAATCGTAAGAAAATGAGGGGGATTAGTCTTCCTCATTTTTTATACGAATATTTAAAACTTTTTGAACAATAAATCAGTTCATACTGTATGACTTGTAATATAGGTAAAAAGAAATTTCTTATCAGGAAAATATTTACAATCGCTCTTTGGGTTTTTATGGGTGTAGTGAATGCGCAGGCTCAGCTTCACATGAAAACCACTCTACAGAACATGATTCTCTGGCGTGGTATTGAAGTGGCTGACGGACTGATTCTGTCATCCGATTTATCTGTTTCCGATCCATCAGGAATGTTTGCTGCCGGTTTTCTTGGCGGGGCAAACACTAAGGGGAGTTATAAGGAGCTGAGCCAGTATATTGCATATACTCATGGCAGGTTTCAGATAAAGGTTATAGATACATATAATTTCTCTCCCGGGGTTACATATAATAATAATGAGTTCTTCAACTATAAGCCTGATGAAACTGGGCGTTTTATGGATCTAATGGTTAATTATACAGGTAATAGGAAATTTCCGCTGGAGCTAAGTCTCTCTACACTTATTTACGGTCGCGACAGAGATCTGTACAACAGCAAGAATATATACTCCAGTTTCGTTTATGTGGGCTATACCATCTATCAGAATGAAAAGCTGAAGGTTGGTTCGGGCGTTGGAACAGCTTTCGCATTGAGAAACTCAAGAAATGAGAGTGGGGAAATGGTAAACAGAACCATGTATGCCGAATCGGCAGGTATTACTCAGGTTTCTTTGAATGTCATTTATAAGTTACAGATAATGGAATATGAAATTCCATTGACAGTGATGACCTACTGGAATCCGAAATCCAACCAGGGATTTTTCTATACAGGTATGCAGTTCAATTTGTTTTGATTTATATAAAGTTTGGGATAACTTTTTTATTTCCTCATGAGGGGTAAAAATGTCGAAAAAAGAGGGGGTATAATATCTCCTCTTTCTTTTTTGAAAATCTCCTCTGTCCATCTGTAGAATACTTTATAGTTTAGCATCGTCGAAAGGGAAACAGCAGTGATGAAAATAGAACTGGCATACTAACAATAATAATATCAAAATATAATTAACATCAATAATATAATAATATCATGAAGACAGAAGGATATAAAGTAAAAAGCTATTCTCAGCCTGTGAAGAGATATTGTCAGACTTTGAGTCTGCGTGACAATCCGGAATTGATTGAAGCTTACAGGAAGGCTCACAGTAAGGAAGAGGCATGGCCTGAGATACGTGCCGGAATACGTGAGGTGGGAATTCTGGAAATGGAAATATACATATTGGGGTCTAAACTTTTTATGATAGTGGAAACTCCTCTGAATTTTGACTGGGATACAGCAATGGCAAAGCTTGCCACTCTGCCTCGTCAGGCCGAATGGGAGGAATATGTAGCAAAATTCCAGCAGTGTGCCGAGGGAGCCACATCGGACGAGAAATGGCAGATGATGGAACGCATGTTCTATCTGTATGAATAATAAGAAGAATAAACAGAGTAAAAAATTAACCTTTAAATTATTTATCAAAATGGAATATCGTGAATTGGGAAAGACAGAACTGAAAGTGCCTGTATTGAGTTATGGTGCATCTTCGTTGGGTGGAGTTTTTCATTCTATTAAAGAAAGTGATGCTATACAGTCTGTTTTTACAGCAGTAGAACATGGACTGAACTTTATTGATGTTTCTCCATATTACGGGCATTATAAGGCAGAAACAGTATTGGGTAAGGCTCTCAAGGAGTTGCCAAGAGAATCGTTCATACTTTCTACCAAGGTGGGACGTTATGGCAAGGATGGTGTGAATACATGGGACTATTCAGGCAAGCGCGCACAAGAAAGTGTATACGAAAGTATGGAAAGGCTCAATATCGACCATATCGACCTTATCAATGTTCACGATGTGGAGTTCTCGGATATGAATCAGGTAGTGAACGAGACATTGCCTGCACTGGTGGAACTGAGGGAAAAAGGAATTGTCGGACATGTAGGTATAACTGACCTTCAGCTTGAAAACTTGAAATGGGTTATTGATCATGTAGCTCCAGGTACAGTAGAGACAGTGCTGAACTTCTGTCACTATTCGCTGAACGATGATAAGCTTGTTGATTTCCTCGATTATTTCGATGAAAAGGGTGTAGGAGTGATAAACGCTTCACCATTTGGTATGGGACTTCTCACACAGAGAGGTGTTCCTGAATGGCATCCGGCCCCAAAATCACTGATTGAGGCATGTGCAAAGGCTGCGAAGTATTGTGCGGAACAGGGATATCCTATCGAGAAGCTTGCAGTGCAGTTCTCTGTTAGTAACCCAAGAATACCTACAACACTGTTTAGTTCGGCAAAATCAGAATCTGTACTTCAGAATATAAAATACATTGAGGAACCTATTGACTGGAGTCTTGTGGAAAAGGTTAAGGAGATAATAGGCGATCAGCAAAGAGTAAGTTGGGCAAATTCATAAATACTGTTGCTATGGATTATACAATAATTGACGCTCACTCACATCTGTGGCTTTATCAGGATACTGAAGTAGATGGCCTGAAAATAAAAACTACAGAGAATGGCCAATCATTGTTTATGGGGGAGGTGAGACAAATGCTCCCCCCTTTTATGATAGACGGAAGAAATACGGCAGAGGTTTTTCTAGCAAATATGAACTATGCTCAGGTTGGCGGAGCAGTTGTCACGCAGGAGTATATCGATGGCATACAGAATGACTATCTACTAGAGGTCATGACAAATTATCCCGACAGGTTTTTCGTGTGCGGTATGTGTGAATTCAGGAAGCAGGGTTACTTTAATCAGGCTGTTGAACTTATAGACAAAGGGTTTAAGGCCATAAAGATTCCAGACACCGTCTGCAGCTAAAGGACGGAAGGGTGATGCTCAATTCGGACGAAATGATGAAGATGTTTCATCTAATGGAAGATAAGGGAGTGATTCTTTCCATAGATATGATAGAGGGAGACCTCCAGGTTGGCGAGATGGAAGAAATCATTCAGAATGTCCGGGTTTGAAGATAGCTATCGGTCATTTCGGCATGGTTACAAAACCGGACTGGAAGAAGCAGATAATGCTTGCCCGACATAAAAATGTAATGATTGAGTCTGGCGGTATCACATGGCTGTTCAATGACGAGTTCTATCCGTTCAACGGTGCTATAAGGGCCATCAACGAAGCTGCCGATCTTGTCGGTTTCGAGAAACTGATGTGGGGTTCCGACTATCCGCGCACAATTACAGCCATCACCTACAAGATGTCGTACGACTTTGTGATTAAATCAAAAGAATTGGAAGAGAGGAGCAAAAAACTTTTCTTGGGCGAGAATGCGAAAGCTTCTACGGTTTCAAGAATCTGCCTGAGTTACCTTATATTAAAAACATGTCAGAATGAAAAACAAATATTTTATACCGCTTTTACTGATATTCAGCTTGTTCTTCATGTGGGCTATCAGCAGTAACCTGTTGCCTACAATGATTAGGCAGTTGATGAAAACCTGTGAGTTGAATGCCTTTGAGGCTTCGTTCACAGAAGCTGCCTATTGGCTGGCCTACTTTCTGTTTCCCATACCGATAGCTATGTTTATGAAACGTTTCAGCTATAAGTCTGGTATAATTGTCGGTCTCATTCTTGCAGCCATCGGAGGTCTGCTTTTCTTTCCTGCAGCCGAGATTAAGGAATACTGGGCATATCTTGTAATCTTCTTCATTATGGCAACGGGAATGTGTTTCCTTGAGACGGCTGCCAATCCGTATGTGACAGCTTTGGGTACGCACGACACTGCTTCGAGAAGACTGAATCTTGCACAGTCGTTCAACGGACTTGGTGCTTTTATCTCCGCAATGTTTCTGAGCAAGCTTATACTTACCGGACAGAACTATACGCGCGAAACGCTGCCTGCCGACTTCCCAGGAGGCTGGGAAGAATTTATTCAAATGGAGACAGATTCCATGAAGATGCCTTATCTGATTCTTGCCGTGCTGCTGATTATTCTTGCTGTGGTGTTTGCACTGTATAAGCTTCCTGATATTGACAAGGAGGAGTCACACGGTGAGAAAGGCAAACTTATCAACTTTTCAGTGTTGAAACGTAAGCATCTGAGATGGGGAGTCATAGCACAGTTCTTCTATAACGGAGGACAGACAGCTATTAACAGTCTGTTCTTAGTTTACTGCTGCATGTATGCAGGTCTGCCAGAGGATGAGGCAACCACATTTTTCGGACTGTATATGTTAGCTTTCCTTGCCGGCAGATGGATAGGTACTATGCTCATGGCGAAATTCAGGCCTCAGGATATGCTGCTTACATACGCTATAGTAAATATCATACTGTGTGGAGTGATTATCATGTTCGGTGGTATGACAGGGCTCTATGCATGATTGCAGTGTCGTTTTTCATGTCAATCATGTATCCTACTCAGTTCTCACTTGCACTCCGGGACCTTGGCGAGGATACCAAGAGTGGTTCGGCATTCCTTGTAATGGCTATTATAGGTAATGCATGTATCCCACAGTTTACCGCATTTGTGATGAATCATAACGCGGATTTCTATCAGGTGGCATATATAATACCTCTGATATGTTTCTTCTTTACAGCATATTATGGCTGGAAAGGTTATAAGATAGAGAAAAAACATCATTAAAATAATACAATAACAAATTTAAATAAATACATAGATTATGAAAGCTGTACAAATTACTGAAGCCGGAAAGGTTCAAGTAGCTGATATAGTTAAACCAACACTTGGAGCCGGAGAAATTTTACTTCGTATCAAATATGTCGGATTCTGTGGTTCCGACCTTAATACTTACCTTGGAAGAAATCCTATGGTCAAGATGCCTGTTATCCCGGGACATGAAGTGGGTGCTGTGATAGAGGAAATAGGCGAAGGCGTTCCTGCCGGTTTCGAGAAGGGAATGAACGTGACTGTAAATCCATATACCAACTGCGGAAAGTGTGCCTCATGCCGCAACGGACGTGTCAATGCCTGCGAACACAACGAGACTTTGGGCGTTCAGCGTAACGGTTCGATGCAGGAGTTCCTTGTCCTCCCTTGGACAAAGGTTATTCCGGCTACCGGCCTCTCGGATAAGGAATGTGCATTGATTGAGCCTATGAGCGTAGGTTTCCATGCCGTCTCAAGAGCACAGGTAACTGACATTGATACTGTGGCCGTGATAGGTTGCGGAATGATTGGACTTGGTGCCATAGTAAGGGCATCGCTTCGTGGAGCAAGAGTAATAGCCATGGATATTGATGACGAGAAACTTGAACTGGCAAAACGTCTCGGTGCATCGATGGTTATCAATCTAAGACAGAAAATGTGGTTGAAAGAGTAAAGGGAACTTACTGACGGTTATATGGCTGATGTGGTGATAGAAGCTGTGGGCAGTCCTGTCACATACGTAACTGCCATTGATATTGTTGCTTTCACAGGTCGTGTGGCATGTATAGCTATGCCAAGAGTGAAGTGGCTTTCCAGACAAAATATTTTGTTCAGAAGGAACTCGACATACGCGGTTCGCGCAATGCAATGCCTGAGGATTTCCGTGCCGTGATACATTATCTTCAGAATGGAAATTGCCCGATGAACGAACTTATCTCTGCCGTAGTGAAACCTGAAGAGGCAGGTGAGGCTCTGCAGAAATGGTCGGAAAATCCAGGTAAGGTATTCAGAATGTTGGTTGAATTTTAATTTTATCAATTTTAATTTTTGACATTACAATGAAAGCTTTAAATAATAAGACTGCAGTAAAGGCAGTACGTCCGGAACGTATCATACAGTTTGGTGAAGGCAATTTCCTTCGTGCGTTCGTTGACTGGATTATCTCGAATATGAATGAAAAGACTGATTTCAACAGCAGTGTTGTTGTGGTGCAACCTATAGATAAAGGTATGGTTGATGCCCTCAATGCTCAGGACTGTCTTTATCATGTCAATCTTCAGGGACTTAACAATGGCGAGGTGGTGAACTCATTCAGAATGATTGATGTCATCAGCCGTGCTGAATCCATATAGCCAGTATAATGATTTCATGGCACTGGCAGAACAGCCTGAGATGAGATTCGTAATCTCGAACACTACTGAAGCAGGTATCAACTTCGATCCGTCGTGCAAGCTCGAAGATGCTCCTGCAAACTCTTATCCGGGCAAGCTGACACAGTTGCTTTATCACAGATTCAAACATTTCAACGGCGACAAGTCGAAAGGACTTATCATCTTCCCATGCGAGCTTATCTTCCTCAACGGTCACAAACTGAAGGAAACAATCTATCAGTATATTGAATTGTGGAACCTTGGTGAAGAGTTCAAGTCATGGTTTGAAACAGTATGTGGTGTATATGCCACACTGGTGGACCGCATCGTACCGGGATTCCCTCGTAAAGACATAGATAACATAAAAACTAAACTAGACTTTGATGACAATTTAGTTGTACAGGGTGAGGCTTTTCACCTGTGGGTAATCGAAGCACCGGAATCGGTTGCCGAAGAATTTCCTGCAAACAAGGCGGGGCTGAACGTTCTGTTCGTCCCGTCGGAGGAGCCATATCATGAACGCAAGGTGACTCTCCTGAACGGTCCTCACACTGTATTGTCGCCGGTGGCATTCCTTTCGGGCGTCAATATCGTGAGAGATGCTTGCCGGCATGAGGTGATAGGTAAGTTCATCAAACGTGTGATGTTCGACGAGCTGATGGAAACCCTTAACTTACCGAAAGAAGAACTTAAGAAGTTTGCAGATGACGTTCTTGAACGTTTCAACAATCCTTTCGTGGATCATCAGGTGACATCAATCATGCTTAACTCATTCCCTAAGTATGCCACACGCGACCTTCCGGGAGTGAAGGAATATCTGAAACGTAAGGGTGTTCTTCCTGAAGACTCGTCCTCGGTCTTGCAGCCATCATAGTATACTACAAAGGTGGAAAGCGTGCCGATGGTGTAGAGATAGTTCCTAACGATGCACCGGAAATCATGGCGATGCTTACAAGTTTGTGGAACGATGGCTCGGTAGAAAATCTTGTGAAGACAGTTCTCGCCGATACTTCCATCTGGGGTGAAGACCTTAATACCATCCCGGGACTGGCAGACCGTGTAATTTACTATATCAACAAAATCCAGAGCGAAGAAATGCTTCAGACAGTAAAAGACCTTGTAGATTGATACTTCTACCTGTATTCTTCAATTTATAAATGTTAGTTTGTTATGACTGAATATATCCAGATAAACCTGCGGACAATGTGGCTGTGGCACTGCACCCATTGTCCAAGGGTACTATAATAGAGGTAAACGGCAATTTTATAGAACTGGCTGAGGATATACCTGCCGGTCATAAGATTGCCTTGAAGGATTTTGCAGAAGGTGATATGGTGATAAAATACGGTTTCCCTATATCGCACACTGTGAAAGAAGTCAGGAAAGGACATCTGCTGAACGAGAAAACTGTTAAGACTAACCTTTCCGGTCTGAGTACATATACTTACACTCCGAAGTTCGAGAAACAGACTTTTTCGAACGAGAACCGTACATTCAAAGGATATTTGCGTGCCAACGGAGAAGCCGGCATACGTAATGAGATATGGATTATCCTACGGTGGGTTGCGTGAACGGAATAGCAAACCAGTTGGCCGAGCAGCTTCGCAAGGAAACAGATTGCGAGGGGGTTGACTCCATTATATCTTTCCCTCATAACTACGGATGCTCGCAGTTGGGTGACGACCATGAGAATACCCGTAAGATATTGCGCGACATGGTCCTTCACCCCAATGCCGGAGCTGTCCTTGTCGTAGGTCTTGGCTGTGAGAACAACCAGCCTGATGCCTTTCGCGAGTTTATAGGTGACTATGATACCCAAAGGATCCGTTTCCTTGTTTCTCAGAAAGTAGATGATGAGATAGAAGAGGGTATGAAACTTCTTCGTGAGATGTATGCCATAGCCAGGGAAGACAAGCGGACTGATGTCCCCCTGTCAAAACTGCGTATAGGACTCAAGTGCGGCGGGTCTGACGGACTGTCCGGTATCACGGCCAATCCGATGCTTGGGGTGTTCTCTGACTATCTTGTTGCCCAGGGTGGGACAACAGTCCTCACGGAGGTACCTGAAATGTTCGGAGCCGAGACACTGCTCATGAACCGTTGCCGTACGCAGGAGATATTCGACGATACAGTGACCATGATAAACGACTTCAAGAACTACTTCATCTGCAATGACCAGCCTATATATGAAAATCCTTCGCCGGGAAACAAGGCGGGAGGTATTTCTACACTTGAGGAGAAATCATTGGGATGTACACAGAAGTCGGGAAGCTCGATGGTGGAGGATGTTCTGAAATATGGCGACCGTGTCACAACACACGGACTTAATCTGTTGAGCGCACCGGGCAACGACCTTGTGGCAAGTACGGCTCTTGCTTCTGCCGGATGCCATATCGTACTGTTCACAACAGGTCGAGGAACACCGTTCGGAACATTCGTTCCAACCGTGAAGGTATCGACCAACACACCGCTGTACGAGCAGAAACATACGTGGATTGATTTCAATGCCGGAACTCTGGTAGAGGGAGAAAGCATGGAATCTTTAAGCAGACGTTTTATAGACTTTGTGGTGGAAGTGGCAAGCGGAAAGCAGGCACTGAACGAAAAGAAGGGATACCGGGAAATAGCTATCCTTAAGCAAGGAGTAACTTTATAAAATGTTTTATTTTTTTTAATGATGAAACTCTCCGTTGATATCTGAAATATAAATGGAGAGTTTTTTTGTTTTTACACTTTTGAAATTATTTTTGTCATTAATATTAATCTGAAAATCGATATGACCATAAAAAACATTATCACAGTCTTAACTATCTTTCTGTCCGGATTCTGTTATGCCGGAACCTCCACTAAAGTGGATTTCAACTTCGATTGGAAATTCAGCAAACCAGCAGGCTTCGTGCCTCAGGACACTTTGTTCCTGAGTCCAGATATAAAGTGGGAGGATGTGTGTCTGCCTCACGACTGGAGTATCAGCGAAGGATATACCAAGACTCAGACAGCCGGAAGCAATGGTTTTCTGCCTGGCGGTGTGGGGATTTACATGAAGAATTTTCTCACCTCGGATGATATGAATGGGAAAAAAGTGTTCATTCATTTCGAAGGTGTATATAATAACTCAAAGGTTTGGATAAACGGGCATCTGTTGGGATTCCGTCCTAACGGATATGTGGGATTTGAATATGAACTTACTCAATATCTGAAACCAAAAGGTTCGATGAATACAATAACTGTCTGCGTTGACAGAAGAGCGTATGCCGACAGCAGATGGTATGTCGGTGCCGGTATATACAGGAATGTGAGTCTTATTCTAAGAAACGAGCTCTATATTCCTTCAGACGGAATATTCGTTACCACACCACAGGTAGGCAACCGTTCGATGGTGAATGTGGTATGCGAGGTGAAGAATGCTGGAACAGGTGTAAAAGGAGTCACCGTGAAGCACGAAGTAGTGTACGACGGCAAGACAATAGCTTCTGTTTCCGATGATTTTGTTGCCCTGAAAGGCGATTTCAATGAGTTCACTGCATCTGTTGAACTGGAGAATTGTCATCTCTGGAGTCTTGAAACGCCTTCGATGTATGAGCTTCATACTACTCTGATTGCTTCTGACGGATATGTGATGGATAAGAAAACAACAAAATTTGGTATCCGCGACATTAAATTCGATGCGGATGAAGGCTTCCTTCTAAACGGAAAATCCGTAAAAATAAAAGGAGTGAACATACACCACGACTTGGGATGTATGGGTGTTGCCGCATACGATGATGCCCTGTTGCGACGCCTTCTGAAACTTCGTTCCATAGGCTGCAATGCCATACGTACAGCCCATAATCCGCATTCGGAAAGTCTGCTGGAAATGTGCGACAGTCTGGGACTTCTTGTAATGAATGAATTTATCGACGAATGGAAGGTGGCAAAGAAAAAGTGGATTACTGAGCGAGCTAAGGAAGATGCGCCCGACAGCATATCAATAGGATATACCAGATACTTCGATACGCATGCCGAGCACGACCTCAAGTCGTTCATCAGGCGAGACAGAAATCATCCTTGCGTGATACTCTGGAGTATAGGCAATGAAATAGAATGGACCTATCCATATTACTGGGCATCGAGCAAAGACAATAAAGGTTCAAGGGGCTTATCCATACGGGCGACCCGGAAACAGACAACAAGTCTATACTGAAAGAGTTCAACCGTCTGTCAGGAGGTAAAGACGATTTGGCTGAAACAGCCGCTGTCCTTGCCGGTTGGGTTAAGGATGTGGACACTACCCGTCCCGTCTCTTCAGGAGTCGTTGTTCCGTCAGTTTCGCGTCTCTCCGAATATACAGACGTGCTTGATGTAGTGGGATATAACTATAAAGACAAATATTATGAAATCGACCATAAGCTATATCCATATCAGCCTATTATCGGTTCGGAGAATGTTGGTCAGCTCTTTGAATGGACAGCCGTGGCCGACAAGAAATACATAGCGGGCATCTTCGTGTGGACAGGATTCGACTATCTTGGCGAGAACGGTCCATGGCCTGCAAGAGGTGGAGACTGTTCTTTCTTCGATTTTGCGGGCAACAAGACAGCGCGTGGCCATTTCTTTGAATGTCTGTGGAAAGACATACCGAAAACCCATATTGTAACAATACCTGAAAAGGAAAGTGAGTTCAGGATGAATCCCGACGGAAGCTTCACCTACACTCCCCGTCCGGGATGGATTAGACGCTGGGAGTGGTACGACACACGCGACAAATGGAACTACCGCAAGGACGAGGACATACTTGTGCAGGTATATACCAACGCCCCCGAAGTGAACTGTTCCTGAACGGCAAATCGTTGGGAACAAAGGAACGCAGCGATTTCATGGAGCATAATATAGTGATGTGGAAGGTGGCATACAAGGAAGGAACACTCCTTGCGGTAGGCAAGGACGGCGACATAATATTGTCGAAAGACACTTTGTCCACAAGCGGCAAGCCGTGCCGTCTGGCACTGAACTGCGACCGCAAAACAGCTACCGACAACGGTTATGACCTTATCCATGTAGAAGTATCCATTGAAGATAAAGAAGGAAACACAGTAGTCGATATACCTTCGGATGTGAGGATAATCCTCGACGACAAGCTTGAACTTGCCGGACTCGACAATGGATCGCCTTCGATAGAAGATTTGAACATCAACGTCATAAACAATAGTGTAAGGACATATAACGGAAAGTGTCTGTTTGTCCTGAGAACCATAAGAGGGAAGAAAGGAACATCCTTTGTCAAGGTTGTAGGTGACGGTGGAATACAGGCAGATGTAAAATTCTGATTTCCCACCCTATATCACATTAATATCCCCCTCATATATTATAAGTGAAAGATATAGTTTTGTGACATCAAAAAACATGTAAAACCTAAGATTATGAGAAATAAAAATCTTTTAGCTTTAATAATCCTATTATCAACCTAAAGGTTTCAGCATCTGATTCAAATGTTGATTTCAATAAAGATTGGAAATTCGTACTGAAAGATTCTGCTCATTATTCATATACTTCTTATGTCCCAGGTGATGAATGGAAGAAAGTGAACCTGCCACACGACTGGAGTGTTGGTTTGCCTTACGACTCCATCTCTGGCGAAGGGTGTGTAGCTTTCCTTCAGGGAGGAATAGGATGGTATAGCAAATCATTTCCCACAACAATCAGTGCAAATCAGAAATGCTATATAGTGTTCGATGGAGTATATAATAATTCTGAGTATTGGATAAATGGCAAAAAGCTTGGATATCATCCTTCGGGATATGCTCCTTTTTATTTTGATGTCACAGACTATCTCAATCCCAATGAGGATAACCGCATGACTGTAAGGGTCGACCACAGCCATTATGCCGACAGCAGATGGTACACCGGTTCAGGTATATACAGGGATGTGAAAATGATTGTAACCGACAGACTGCATATTCCGGTTTGGGGAACATTTGTCACTACTCCCGTGGTTACTGATAAATATGCTAAAGTAAACAACCAGGTTACCGTGTGCAACAGCTACTCCGAACCCAGAGCTGCAGTTGTTGAGGTAGTATATAAGGATAATAAAGGCAATATCGCAGCCTTTGAGGTCTTCAGTATAAAACTGAATGCTGGTGAGGAGAAAATTATCGACATCGTATCTGAGATTAAACAGCCTGATTTGTGGAGCGTCGATACACCTGTCCTCTATACAGCCGAGACACGCATCAAGAATGGCGATGAAGTAATTTCTGAAAACACTGTCAGGTTCGGCATACGGACATTCCGTTTTGATGCAGACAAAGGTTTCTTCCTTAACGGGAAAAACATGAAGATAAAAGGAGTATGCCTGCACCATGATGCCGGAATGGTTGGCGCGGCAATGATACGCGATGTGTGGTACCGGCGTCTGAAAACCCTAAAGGAAGGAGGATGCAATGCCATCCGCCTCTCGCACAATCCGGGAGCGGAAGAGTTTCTGTCTTTGTGCGATGAGATAGGTCTTCTGGTTCAGGAAGAATTCTTCGATGAGTGGGATTATCCCAAAGATAAAAGACTCAATATGAAGGAAACTGTAGAAGACTATCCTACGCATGGCTATTGCGAGCATTTCCAGGAATGGGCAGAAAGAGATTTGAAAAACGTAATGAGGAGAAGCCGTAATCATGCCTGTATCTTCCAGTGGAGTATAGGTAATGAAATAGAATGGACTTATACCGGATGCCGCGAGGCGACAGGTTTCTTCGGTGCCGATTCCAACGGTAATTACTTCTGGAATCAGCTCCATACTCTAAAGAAAAAATCAGAGAAATGTGGAAAATCCAGCCTAAACATGCATACGACATTGGCCGTACAGCGCAAAAATTAGCTGCATGGACACGCCAGATGGACACCACACGTGTAGTTACCGCCAACTGCATCCTGCCTTCCATAAGCTTTGAGTCAGGATATATCGACGCGCTCGATGTGGCAGGCTTCAGCTACCGTCGCATGATGTACGATTATGCCAAGAAGAATTATCCCGACAAGCTATAATGGGTACAGAAAATCTTGGTCAGTGGCACGAATGGAAAGCGGTGATTGAAAGGGATTTCGTTCCGGGTATGTTTATATGGACGGGAGTCGATTATCTGGGAGAAAGCGGAAGCCGTCTTTCAAGATGGCCTCAAAAGTCGATAGGATGTGGTCTCCTGGATATGTGCGGCTATGCGAAACCTTCGTACGACATGATGAAATCACTGTGGACAGACAAGCCTTTTATTGCTATATATTCGCAGACTACAGACAAATCCTCGTATCAGCCGGTAAAAGATGGCTTTACTGATAAGAAAGGACACGAATGGGACAGAAGATTATGGGTTTGGGATGATGTAAACTCCCACTGGAATTATCAGAAAGGCGATTCGGTAATTGTTGAGATATATTCCAATTGTGACGAAGTGGAACTTTTCCTTAACGGCAAGTCGATGGGAAAGAAGTATATAGACGATTTTGACGATCATATCTATAAATGGGCAGTCCGTTACAAGCCCGGCACTATTACCGCAAAAGGAAAAAACAAACTGGGTAAAGCCACTACAGCCATAAAGACTTCAGGCAAAGAACATTCGATATTGCTGACGGTCGACAAACAAAGCATCGCAGCAAACGGAAAGGATGTCCTGCATGTCACAGCCCAGCTTGCAGACAAAAAAGGTAATCCTGTAAAGACAACAGAACAGATGCTTAAGTTCAACATTGATGGAGAGTACCGTCTGCTTGGTATAGACAATGGAAACGTGAAGAACGTTTCTCCATATCAAAGTAAGGATATTATGACATATCAGGGAAGATGTATGCTGATGCTTCAGTCGACAGAAAAATCATCGGTACTGAATATCAGTGCAGAAACAAGTGAATTACACTCGAATAAACTAACAATTAATATAAAATAAAGTCTAGTATGAGAAAAATTATTCTTGCAGCCGGCATGATGTCGCTATTGGCAGCATGCGGAAATACAGGCAATACACAGACTATTGCCGCCGACGACACTCAGAATTATGATGCGCGTAAGGCCGATTCATTGGGAATACCTAAGGGTAATAAGTTAAGTGCAGCCATGAAACGTGCCATGAAATGGGAGAATCACGACAACAAATGGTTCTTCGAGTACAAGATGGAACCCCTGAAAGGTGATCTTGCTTACGAAGAAGGAGTTGTAAGAAGAGACCCGAGTGCAATGCTGAAAATAGGCGATACATATTATGTATGGTATTCAAAGAGCTACGGACCTACCCAGGGATTTGCGGGAGACATAGAGAAAGACAAGGTTTTCCCATGGGACAGATGTGATATATGGTATGCCACATCAAAAGACGGATGGACATGGAAGGAACAGGGAATTGCAGTGAAACGTGGTGAAAAAGGTGCTTACGACGACCGTTCAGTCTTCACTCCTGAGGTGATGGAATGGAAAGGAAAGTATTATCTTTGCTATCAGGCGGTAAAATCCCCTTACACAGTCCGTGTAAAGAATACTATCGGTATGGCATGTGCTGATTCCCCTGAAGGACCGTGGATCAAGACAGACAAGCCTGTACTGGAACCTTCTAATACCGGCGAATGGGAAGGCGATGAGGATAACAGATTCAAGGTAGTGTCGAAAGGCGATTTCGACAGTCATAAGGTACACGACCCGTGTATAATACCTTATAAAGGTAAGTTCTATATGTACTACAAAGGCGAACGTATGGGAGAAGAAATAACATGGGGCGGCCGTGAAATCAAACACGGAGTGGCTATTGCGGAAAATCCTATGGGTCCGTATGTGAAATCGGAATATAATCCTATTTCAAACAGCGGGCATGAAGTTTGCGTATGGCTTTACAAAGGAGGTATAGCTTCACTTATCACCACCGACGGTCCTGAAAAGAACACACTCCAGTGGTCGCCTGACGGAATAAACTTTGAAATAATGTCAGTAGTAAAAGGCGCGCCACACGCCATTGGCCTGAACCGCAGTGCAGATGCCGAAAAAGAACCTACCGAAATATTGAGATGGGGTCTTACTCATATATACAACAGTTCAGACTATCAGAGCATAATGAGATTTTCTACCTGGACATTGCAGACACATACCCGCTAAAGGTGAATCAAAAGAACGAAAATAATTATTATAACTTAAACTAAGATACCACGATGAGAAAACTGTTTACCATTTGTTTAGCATCACTGCAAATAGCCTGTGCAGCAGAAGATTTCAATAATAAATCGTACGAGTGGGATATCTATCCTGTACCCGCTGATGCCGGCGACGGTATGGTGTGGAAACTCCATCCACAGTCGGACGACTTTAATTATGTTGCCGACGAAAAGGATAAAGGAAAAGAGTTCTATGCCAAATGGACCGATTTCTATCATAATCATTGGACAGGACCTGCTCCTACAATATGGCAGAGAGACCATGTTTCCGTTTCCGACGGATACCTTAAAATAAGAGCCAGCCGTCCTGAAGATGTCCCCATGAAGAAAGTTGTAAGCGGACCCAACACAAAGGAACTGCCGGGAACCTATACGGGATGTATCACATCGAAGACACGTGTAAAGTATCCGGTTTATGTAGAGGCATACGCAAAACTTTCAAATTCAACCATGGCATCCGATGTATGGATGCTCAGCCCTGACGATACTCAGGAAATCGACATCATAGAAGCATACGGCGGCGACAGAGACGGCGGAGGTTACGGTGCCGACAGACTTCACCTGAGCCATCACATATTCATCCGCCAGCCATTCAAGGATTATCAGCCGAAAGATCTTGGCTCATGGTATAAGGATGACAAGGGAACATTGTGGCGCGACGATTTTCATCGTGTAGGAGTGTTCTGGAAAGACCCTTTCACACTTGAATATTATGTAGATGGAGAACTTGTCAGAACCGTAAGCGGCAAGGATATTATCGACCCCAACAACTACACTGGTGGTACAGGTCTGGTAAAAGACATGGACATCATAATAAATATGGAAGACCAAAGCTGGAGAGCCGTTAAAGGTTTAAGCCCTACGGATGAGGAACTGAAAAATGTGGAAGACCACACCTTCCTGGTGGACTGGATAAGGTTTATACACCAGTTCCCGAAGAATAGGATTTTATAGTTTATATCGTAATAAAAAAACACTTCATATATTCAACTTTTTCATAAAAGAGTTCAGTTGTAATATGAAGTGTTTTTTTATTTTATTGCTTGAATTTGAAATAAATATTTGAGAATGATATATACTATGACTAGTTAAATATATAGAATTATGATGTCAAATAAATCAATAGAATGTTCCTGATGACTTCATTATTACGCAAAAGACTATTTATTGGATATTTTATTACAGGATTTATAGTCTTAAGTATGGTTGCTGTAATGATAAATGAACGTTGCCGGTTGAAAGAACTTGAGAATCTGATAATTCAAATTAATGAAGCTTATGAGAATACTAATAAAGTTCATTTGTATATTACTAAGTTGGCAACTTTAGGCGAATCAGTTATAGTATGGGATGAGTCTGATTATAACATATTTCATAATCAACGTTTTAAAACAGATAGTGTTCTACTTGAAATAAAATTAAGGAGTTGTGATTTTTTATGTCCAGTTCAAATTGATTCTTTACGGGAATTGCTTAAAACGAAAGAAATGCACTTGTTTCAAATAATGAAAGCAGTCCAATTTGCGAATAAATCTGATAGTATTCTTACTAATGAATTGCCTGTAATAGCTACTCAAACAGTAAAAGTGAAGACAATAACTCAGAAAAAGAAAGGAATTGCCGGATTATTCGGAAAGAAGGAGACGATACAAGTCCCCTATATAACTAATGAAATACAGAATTTTAATAATAGATTGGTTTCTGTCATAGATATGCGAAACAATCAGATAGAAACTTATGTGGATAGCTTGCGTTTGCAGAATAGGCTGTTAAATCAAAAATTATATGATTTTGTATCTTTTTTAGATAATCAGGTACAGCTGTCATTTATAGAACGAAACTTAGAGGTAACGGAAGTCAAACAAGAATCCTTTCGATTATTTATCGTAATGATGAGTATTGCGGTTTTTATAATATTAATTTCATTTTTAATTATACAATCAGATTTACGTAAGGAAGAAATAATTAAATTTAAATTACAACAAGCTATTCAGGAAAACGAGAATTTGCTTGATATGCGCAAGAAAATCATCCTGACAGTTTCACATGATATTAGAGGCCCACTTGGTAATATCCATAACTGTGCCGATCTAGTATCGGAAACGCGAGAGAAGAAAAAGCGTGAAATATATTTAGATGACATCCGCCATTCTTGCCAGCACGTCTTGCATTTGGTCAATAATCTGATGGATGCTTACCGTATTAATGAAGCTGGAGATTTACATAATGATATACCTTTTTATCTTAACCGTTTTTTAAAACGAATTTCAGATGAGTTTTCTCGTAAAGCGACTTCAAAAGGTCTTATTTTATATTCTGAACACAAAGGATTAAATGTAACTGTAAAAGGTGATGCGGACAAACTCGAACAGGTACTGGCCAATCTACTTACAAACGCTATCAAATTTACTTCCAGAGGAAACGTCAATTTTCATACTGAATATTCAGAGGGAAAACTTCGGATTGAAATTAGAGATACCGGTATAGGGATGGACGAGGAAACAATGAAAAGAATATTTGCTCCATTTGAGCGTGCCGCACAGGATGTCAATTCTGAAGGTTTTGGTTTGGGACTTTTTCTTACCAAAGGATTAATTAAGGTTTTGGAAGGAAAAATGGATGTGGAAAGTACACTCGGTAAAGGAAGCGTATTCAGGCTGGAACTTCCTTTGCCTGAAACGAATGAGTTAGTTGAGGAAGACAAATCGGACCATAATACAATAACTATATTGCCTAAGAATGTTCTTGTAGTGGACGATGATCCTATACAACTGAAAATAGCAGAAGATATGCTCGGGCGCAAAGGTATATCCTGTAAAACCTGTAAGAATGCACGTGAAGTAGTGGCCGCTCTTGAAAATTCTGAATATGATTTGGTCTTGACAGATGTACAAATGCCTGATACTGACGGATTCTGTTTGTTAAGATTGCTTCGCAATTCGGACATCGGCAATTCTAGAACTGTTCCAGTAGCAGTCATGACTGCCGTGGTGATGGAAATTCCGGAATTTATGAAAAAGAAGGATTTGCAGGCTGTATTCATAAACCGTTCAATATCCACGGACTGCTTGCTTTTTTATCCACCATTGTATCTCGTACACAAGTTTCAGTTTCCGGAGATTTTGATTTTTCCAGTTTACTGGAGAATACGGATGATTATAGTCATATGCTTTCTCTCGTTGTTATGGAATCTGAAAAAGAACTGGAGGAGATGGAATCTGCTGACAGGATAACCGACCGTGAGACCATGAGAAAAATAATACACCGGATGATGCCTGTATGGGAGATGCTCGAGAAAGATAATATTTTACGTGATTTTCAAAGAATATTGCATGACAGTGATAGCCAAAACGAAACTGTTCATGAACATGCAATACAAATCATGGAGTGGCTTAAAAAAATTAATAGAAGAAACAAAAAAGGAACTGAAGAAATATGAAAATCCTCATAGTTGAAGATAATATGATACTCTGCGGTATGATTGAAAAATGGTTGCAAAAAGCCGGTTACGAAGTTC